>Ga0193745_1000005_pt1 | contig 267691 bp, 266 predicted proteins | sample L1a2metaG_FD_145899 | JGI IMG/M metagenome (GOLD analysis project Ga0193745, IMG submission 145899) | Soil microbial communities from a riparian zone of the East river system, Colorado, United States - L1a2 | ecosystem: Environmental > Terrestrial > Soil > Riparian zone | place: USA: East... | reverse complement strand
CATAGCCGCCGCCACCGCCGCCGAAGCGATCGCCGCCGCCGCCGCCATAGCCGCCGCCCGTCCGCTCACCGAATCCGCCGCCGCTGAAGTTGCTCTCTTCGCCGAAACCGTCGCGCTTGTCTCTGCCGCGCCCGCCGCGTTCCCCGCGGCGCCCTTTGTCGAAACCCATCTAAGTCATTACTTTCGTGCGCCCGTTCCCCTGTCAAAACCACCGCGCCGGGCCGAGCGCGCAACGGCCTTTGCACCGGAAGTCGGCGCACAGGCGACTCACATAGACGAAAAAATCCAATCCCGCGAGCGCTTTTGGCTGTGGATTATTTCCACGCCCGGGCGGCATTTGCGCGTGCGCCGCGGTTCATGCATTGGCGATCCCATCCGAAATAACGAGAGCCGCCATGTTCGACGCCATCGCCATCCTCGCCCAGCCCGAAGCCTGGGCCGCGCTCGCGACCCTGATCGTGCTCGAAGTCGTGCTGGGGATCGACAACCTGATCTTCATCTCGATCCTGTCGAACAAGCTGCCGCGGGCGCATCGCACGAAGGCGCGGCGGGTCGGCATCAGCCTCGCCCTGATCCTGCGCCTCGTCCTTCTTTCCGCCATCGCCTGGCTGGTCGGGCTCACCGCGCCGGTGTTCGACCTCGGCCTGCACGGCCTGCCGGGATCCCATGGCGAGCCGGCGTTCGAGACCGCTTTCTCCTGGCGCGACCTGATCCTGATCGCCGGCGGCCTGTTCCTGGTCTGGAAGGCGACCAAGGAGATCCATCACAATGTCGACCCCGGCCCGGAGGACGACCTGTTCGACACGTCGAGGGCGACGTTGAGCTTCGGCGCGGCGATCGTCCAGATCCTGCTGCTCGACCTCGTCTTCTCGATCGATTCGATCCTGACCGCGGTCGGCATGACCGAGCATCTGGCGATCATGGTGGTCGCGGTGCTGTTCGCGGTCGCGGTGATGCTGCTCGCCGCCGACCCGCTCGCCGATTTCATCGCCAGGAACCCGACCGTGGTGATGCTGGCGCTGGGCTTCCTCTTGATGATCGGCGCGGTGCTGATCGCCGACGGCTTCGGCATCCACGTGCCGAAGGGCTATATCTACGCGGCCATGGCCTTTTCGGCCCTGGTCGAGGGGCTCAACATGTGGGCGCGCAAGGCGCGGGCGGGCAGGCGGGCGGCAAAGGCCGCTGCCGAGTGAGGCCATTGAGCGTTGGCGCCGCAGGGCTTATGCGACGGTCATGACCGTCCATCTGCACGAAGAAGACCTGCCCGAAGGCGCGCTTGGCCCGGGGCCGGTCGCCGTCGACACCGAGACGATGGGGCTCCAGCTCGGCCGCGATCGGCTCTGCCTCGTCCAGATCGCCGACGGGCGCGGCGACGAGCATCTCGTCCGCTTCGCCGCCGGCAGCCGCTACGACGCGCCCGTCCTCAAGGCGGTGCTGGCCGATCCGGCGCGATTGAAGCTCTACCATTTCGCGCGCTTCGATCTCGCCTCGATCCGCGCCTATTTGGGGGTGATGGCGGCGCCCGCCTATTGCACCAAGACCGCTTCGCGCCTGATTCGCACCTATACCGACCGCCACGGGCTCAAGGACCTGGTCAAGGAGGTGCTCGGCCAGGACATCTCCAAGCAGCAGCAAAGCTCGGACTGGGGCGCGGCCGAATTGAGCGACGCCCAGAAGGACTATGCCGCCGCCGACGTGCGCTACCTCCATGCGCTGAAGGAAAAGCTCGACGCCCGGCTGGAGCGCGAGGGGCGGACCGGGCTTGCTTTGGCCTGCTTCGACTTCCTGCCGCATCGGGCGCTGCTCGATCTCGCCGGCTGGGCCGAGCAGGACATTTTCGCGCATGTCTGAGCTTGCCGAGCGCGAGCGACGGGTCAAGCGCCGCTGGGCGATCCCCGGCGGCAGCCACGACCGCCTCGTCCGCATCCTCAAGCTCGCGCTGCCGGCGCTGGTCGGGGTCGTCCTCGCCTTCCTCTTCTTCGCGCCGCTCGAGGACAAGCAGGAGGTCAGCTTCCTGCTCGAAAAGAACAAGGTCGAGAAGGCGCCCGAGCGGCTGCGCGTCTCCGCCGCCCAATATCGCGGCCAGGACAATGAGGGCCGGCCGTTCGTTCTCAACGCCCGCTCGGCGCTGCAGGAGACCTCGGCCAACCCGATCGTCGAGATCCGCGACATGAACGCCCAGATCCTGCTCGACAGCGGCCCGGCGCGGCTCGAGGCCGGCCGCGCCCGCTACAATATGGACAGCGATCACGTCCAGGTGGTCGGCCCGATCCTGTTCACCGCCGCCGACGGCTACCGGATGGGCACCCACGACGTCGACGTCGACCTGCGCGGGCACAGCCTGCAAAGCCGCGGCCGCGTCCAGGGCCGGATGCCGCTCGGCACCTTCACCGCCGACCAGCTCCAGGTGAACCTGCCCGACCGGCGGGTGGTGCTCAACGGCCGCGCCCGCTTGCATATCGTCCAGGGCGGCCTCAGATGAGCCGGGTGAAGCGCGCCTCCCTTCTCGCCCTGCTGCCGCTGCTCGCGGTCGCGCCCGTCCTCGGCCAGGGATCCAGCCTCAAGGGCCACAATTCGAGCGCGCCGGTCGACGTCGCCGCCGACCGGATCGAGGTCCAGGACCGCGCCAACCGCGCCGTCTTCTCGGGCAACGTCCAGGCGCGCCAGGGCGACATGACCCTCAATGCGGCCCGCCTCACCGTCGTCTATGCCGGCGGCCGCGACGTCCGCATCCAGCGGCTGGAGGCGTCGGGCGGGGGCACCTTGCGCACCCCCACCGAGACCGCCCGCAGCCAGTTCGCGATTTACGACGTGCCGCGCCGGATCGTCACCATGATCGGCGGCGTCACCCTCGACCAGGGCGCCAACCACGTCCAGGGCGCCCGGCTCGCGCTGGATCTCGACAGCCACCGGGCGGTGATGGACGGTGGCGCGGGAGCGGGCCGCGGCCGCGTCACCGGTCGCTTCACCGTGCCGCCGCGCCAGGGGCGCTGAGCCGCGGGCAACCGCATGCATAAAGCTTGCCAGTTGTCGCCTTGCCGCCGATCGCCTAGGTGGGGGCGAGGACAAATACGCGCATGAACGAGACCATCGCCATCGACCGCGCCCAGGCCGACGCCGCGATCGCCGAGCTCGATCATGGCCTCGCGGTCGTCTCGATCGCCAAATCCTACGACAAGAAAGCGGTGCTGACCGACGTCTCGCTGAGCGTCGACCGCGGCGAAGTGCTCGGCCTCCTCGGCCCCAACGGCGCCGGCAAGACCACCTGCTTCTATTCGATCATGGGCCTGGTGAAGCCGGACTCGGGGCGCATCCTGCTCGACGGCCAGGACATTACCGGCCTGCCGATGTACCGCCGCGCGATCCTCGGCCTCGGCTATCTGCCTCAGGAGACCTCGATCTTCCGCGGCCTCACCGTCTGCCAGAACATCATGGCCGTGCTCGAGGTCGCCGAGCCCGACCGGCATGCGCGCGCGGAGCGGCTCGAGCAATTGCTCGCCGAATTCCATATCGAGAAGCTGCGCGACGCCCCGGCGATGGCGCTGTCGGGCGGCGAAAGGCGGCGCTGCGAGATCGCCCGCGCGCTCGCCGCCAACCCCTCGATCATGCTCCTCGACGAGCCGTTCGCCGGCATCGACCCGATCTCGATCCAGGACATTCGCGACCTGATCGTCGCCCTCAAGACGCGCAACATCGGCGTCCTCATCACCGACCACAATGTCCGCGAGACGCTGGACATCGTCGACCGCGCCTGCATCATCTACGGCGGCCAGGTCCTGTTCGCCGGCAGCCCCGAGGCCCTCGTCGCCGACGAGAATGTCCGTCGCCTCTATCTGGGCGAAAGCTTCGAGCTGTAGAGCATGGCGCTGGGGCCCCGCCTCGATCTCCGACAATCCCAAAGCCTGGTGATGACGCCGCAGCTGCAGCAGGCGATCCGCCTGCTCGCGCTCAGCAACCTCGAGGTCGAGAGCTTCATCGCCGAGGAGATCGAGAAGAACCCTTTGCTGGAGGCGAGCGGGACCGAGGGCGACGACGTCGTCGCGGACGAGCCCCGGACCGAGGCCGAGGATTTCGACCGTGAGGCCCTGCCGGAGGTCGATGCCGGCGGCGGCGAGGCGGCGCTCGACGTCGATCAGGACAGCGAGGATTTCCACCAGGACAGCGCCGTCGATTCGCTGCACGGCCTGTCGATGGAGGGGATCGGCGCCGGCGGATCCGGGGAGGCACTCGATTTCGACAGCTTCGCCGGCGATGAAATCTCGCTTCACGACCATCTCCGCCGCCAGGCCGGGGAGGTGCTGTCGGGCGCCGACCTCATGATCGCCGAGCGGATCGTCGACCAGATCGACGAGACCGGCTATTTCCTCGCCTCGCTCCTCGAGGTCGCGCACAAGCTCGGCGCGCCGCTCGGCGAGGTCGAGCGCGTCCTCGCCATCGTCCAGACTTTCGATCCCGCCGGCGTCGCCGCGCGCAACCTCGCCGAGTGCCTCGCGCTCCAGGCGAAGGACGCCGACCGCTACGATCCGGCGATGGCGCGGCTGATCGGCAATCTCGACTATCTCGCCAAGGGCAACCTCGCCGCCTTGAAGCGGATCTGCGGCGTCGACGACGAGGACGTGGCCGACATGATCCGCGAGCTGCGCGCCTACGATCCCAAGCCTGGCTGCCGCTTCACGGCCTCCGAGCGGGTCGACGCGATCGTACCCGACGTCTTCGTCACCCGGCGCGCCGCGGGCTGGGGCGTCGAGCTCAACAGCGCGACGCTGCCGAAGCTGCTGGTCAACCGCACTTATTATAACGAGCTCGCCGGCGGGCCGCAGGACCGCGCCTCGAAAGCCTGGCTCAACGAGTGCCTACAGAGCGCCAACTGGCTGTTGAAGGCGCTCGACCAGCGCGCCCGCACCATCGTCAAGGTCGCCAGCGAGATCGTCGCCCGCCAGGAGGGCTTCTTCCGCCACGGCGTCGCCCAGCTGAAGCCCTTGACGCTGCGCGCCGTCGCCGAGACGATCGGCATGCACGAATCGACGGTGAGCCGGGTCACGTCGAACAAATATCTCTCCTGCGACCGCGGCCTCTACGAGCTCAAATATTTCTTCACCTCGGGCATCCAGTCGAGCGACGGCGGCGACGCCGCCTCGTCGGAATCGGTCAAGAGCCGGATCAAGGCGCTGATCGCCGCCGAGGACCCGCTGCGGATCCTGTCCGACGACCAGCTGGTCGAGATGCTCAAGGCCGAGGGCTTCGACATCGCCCGGCGCACCGTCGCCAAATATCGCGAGGCGATCGGCCTCGGCTCCTCGGTCCAGCGCCGCCGGCAAAAGGCGATCGGCCGCGCCGCCTGAACCGATCCGGATTGAAAAAGTGTGACGGCGCCGGAACCTATGCCATGAGTCGCGGATTGAGCCCCTTTGGGTGTCTTACGCAGCATCCGGGGTGCTCCGGGCCGGTCCCGGGCGCCCCCCTTTTTTGCAGGGGAGAAGTATGAAAATCATCGTCACGATCGCCGCCGCCGCCGGCCTGATCGCGCTCGGCGCGTGCAGCCAAAGCGCCACCGAGAACAAGGCCGACGCCATCGAAGCGAACGCCGAGAACACGGCCGACATTATCGAAGCGAACGCCGCGAACGTCGCCGACGCCGTCACCGACAACGCCGAGAACGCGGCCGAAGCGACCCGCAACGCCGGCGACAATGCCGCCGACGCGGTCCGCAACAAAGCCGACCACTAAGGCCGGCCAACCCAGCCTTTCACGAGGGCGCCCCGCGGGGCGCCCTCTTTTCATGGGGCCGCCGTCGCGATAGCGATGCCGCCATGACCCGCGCGCCCTTCGTCTTCGCCCTCCTCGCCCTGCCCGCCGCCTGCGCGATGCCGGAAGCGCGGCTCCGCGCCGGCCTGGTCTACGCCGGCCTGCCGGCGCCGCTCGCCGCCTGCATGGCCGAGCGGATGGTCGACCGGCTGTCGCTGATGCAATTGAGGCGGCTCGGCGATCTGCCGCAGGCGCGCGCCTCCGTGTCGGTGGCGGAGTTCCTCCATCGGGTGCGGGCGCTCGGGGATCCGGAGGTGCTGTCGGTCAGCGCGAGCGCGGCGGCTTGGTGCGAGGCGCGGCGGCTGGTCGGCTGATCCCGCCGGATCGGTTCAATCTCCGCTTTCCTTTTCGTTCCCTCTATGTTCTAATCCGGGAATGAGCCAGGATTGCGCTGCCGCGCCGGCTTTCGATCCGGTTCCCGTCCGCGCCCGCAAGGACGGCTGGACGCCCGCGCGGCAGGCCGCGTTCATTGCCGCGCTTCGCCAGACCCGCTGCGTCCTCGAAGCCTGCCGGCGCGTCGGCATGTCGAGCGAGAGCGCCTACAAGCTCTATCGCCGGCCGGACGCGGCGAGCCTCCGCCGCGCCTGGCATGCGGCCCGCGCCGGCGCCGGCCCGCCGCGGCATCCGTCAACTTCCAGCCAGCCGTCAACTTTCGCGGCGGCGGCGGCGCCACGCGCGCCATTCACCGCCGTCGCCCTCTGGCCGGTGCCGAAAACAGCCCCGCCGCCGGCCTCCTGCATATCCTCAACTTCCTCAACATCGCCAACTTCCGTGGAAACGAATAGCACCTGTCGGACTCGTCAGGTTCATCAACTTCCGCGCGACCATCAACTTCCTGCCGCCGCGCCGCCGCGCGAGCGGCCGCTTACTCGCCCGAGGCCTTCGCCCGCGCCGCTCGGGCCGCCCTGAAGGCACGGAAGGCTCCGGTAAGATGAGGAGCGGTTTTCCCCCTCCCGGTCATTGCGAGCGTAGCGCGGCAATCCAGTCCGGCCTCCGAGCAGCTGGATCGCCGCGTCGCTGCGCTCCTCGCGATGACGGAACTGCCCCGGGGGTGGATTCGCGCCCGCCCCTGTGCTTTAGGCCCGGCCCATGAACATCCATGAATATCAGGCCAAGGAGCTGCTCGCGAAGTTCGGCGTGCCGGTCCCAGCCGGCTATGCCGCGATGAGCGTCGAGGAGGCGGTCGCCGCCGCCGCGAAGCTTCCCGGGCCGCTCTTCGTGGTCAAGGCGCAGATCCACGCCGGCGGGCGCGGCAAGGGGAAATTCAAGGAACTCGGGCCCGACGCCAAGGGCGGAGTGCGGCTGGCGCGGACGCTGGACGAAGTGCGCGCGGCGGCGGCCGAGATGCTCGGCAACACCCTCGTCACCGTCCAGACCGGCCCCGCCGGCAAGCAGGTCAATCGGCTCTACGTCACCGACGGGGTCGAGATCGCGAAGGAATTCTACCTCGCTCTGCTGGTCGACCGGAAGAGCGGGCGGGTCGCCTTCGTCGTCTCGACCGAGGGCGGCATGGACATCGAGGCGGTGGCGCACGACAGCCCGGAGAAGATCCACAGCTTCACGGTCGACCCCGCGACCGGCTTCATGCCGCATCACGGCCGCGCGGTCGCTTACGCGCTCGGGCTCGACGGCGATCTGAACCGGCAGGCGCAGCAGGTGGCGAAGCTGCTCTACGACACCTTCCTCGGCACCGATGCCGCCCAGATCGAAGTGAACCCGCTCGCCGTCACCGACGACGGCAAATTGCTCGTCCTCGACGCCAAAATCGGCTTCGATGCGAACGCGATGTTCCGCCACCCGGACCTCGAATCGCTGCGCGACGAGAGCGAGGAGGACCCGATGGAGCTCGAGGCGTCGAAATACGACCTCGCCTACATCAAGCTCGACGGCAATATCGGCTGCATGGTCAACGGCGCCGGCCTCGCCATGGCGACGATGGACATCATCAAGCTGAACGGCGCCGCCCCGGCCAATTTCTGCGACGTCGGCGGCGGCGCCAACAAGGAGAAGGTCGCGGCCGCCTTCAAGATCATCCTCTCCGACCCGGCGGTCAAAGGCATCCTCGTCAACATCTTCGGCGGGATCATGCGCTGCGACATCATCGCCGAGGGGATCGTCGCCGCCGCCCGGGAGATCGCGCTCGACGTGCCTTTGGTGGTCCGCCTCGAAGGCACCAACGTCGAGGAAGGCAAGCGCATCCTCGCCGATTCCGGCCTCGCCATCGTCCCGGCCGACGATCTGGGGGACGCGGCGAGGAAGATCGTGGCGGAAGTGAAGGTCGCGGCGTAGTCTGGATTTATTGCGTCATCCCAGCGAAAGCTGGGATCTCAGTTCTTGAGGACAGGGAGATTCCAGCTTCCGCTGGAATGACGAGCTGGAGGAATTGAACCGATGAAGCTCTTGGTCGCCGTCAAGCGGGTGATCGATTTCAACGTCAAGCCGCGGGTCAAGGCGGATGGGACGGGGGTCGATCTCGCCAACGTCAAGATGAGCATGAATCCGTTCGACGAGATCGCGGTCGAGGAGGCGATCCGCCTCAAGGAGAAGGGGGTGGCGACCGAGATCGTCGCGGTCTCGATCGGCCCGGCCAAGGCGCAGGAGACGCTGCGCACCGCGCTGGCGATGGGCGCCGACCGCGCGATCCTGATCCAGACCGACGACGAGGTCGAGCCGCTCGCCGTCGCCAAATTGCTCGCCAAGGTCGCGCAGGAGGAGCAGCCCGGGCTGGTCATCCTCGGCAAGCAGGCGATCGACGACGATTCGAACCAGACCGGGCAGATGCTCGCCGCCTTGCTCGGCTGGCCGCAGGGGACGTTCGCCTCGAAGGTCGAGGTCGCCGGCGATCATGTCGACGTCACCCGCGAGGTCGACGGCGGCCTCGAGACGGTGAAGCTCAACCTGCCCGCGGTGGTGACCACCGATCTGCGCCTCAATGAGCCGCGCTATGCGAGCCTGCCCAACATCATGAAGGCCAAATCGAAGCCGCTCGCCCAGAAAACGCCGGCCGATTACGGCGTCGACACCGCGCCGCGCCTGCAGATTCTGAAAGTCGTCGAGCCGGCGAAGCGCCAGGCGGGAGTCAAGGTCGGATCGGTCGACGAGCTGATCGGCAAGCTGAAGACGCTGGGAGTGGTGGCATGAAGACACTGGTTCTCGTCGAGCATGAGGGCGGCAAGGTTAAGGACGCCACGCTGGCCGCGGTCACCGCCGCGGCGCAGCTGGGCGAGGTCCATCTCCTCGTCGCCGGCGCGGGCGTCGGCGGCGTCGCCGAGGCGGCGGCGAAGATCGCCGGGGTGGGCAAGGTCCACGTCGCCGATGACGCGGCCTACGGCCACAATCTCGCCGAGAATGTCGCGCCGCTCGCCGCGCAATTGATGGCTGGCCACGACGCCTTCCTCGCACCGGCGACGACCACCGGCAAGAACATCGCCCCACGCGTCGCCGCTTTGCTCGACGTCATGCAGATCAGCGACATCCTCTCGGTCGAGGGCGAGGGCATTTTCACCCGGCCGATCTATGCCGGCAACGCGATCGCGACGGTCAAATCGTCCGACGCCAAAAAGGTGATCACGGTGCGCGGCACTGCGTTCGAAAAGGCGGCCCGGGAGGGCGGCTCCGGCACGATCGAGCCTGTCCCCGCGACGGGCGACAAGGGCCTCTCCTCCTTTGTCGGCGCGGAGCTCTCCAAGTCCGAGCGGCCCGAGCTGACCAGCGCCAAGATCATCGTCTCGGGCGGCCGCGCGTTCGGCTCGTCGGAGCAGTTCCACTCGCTGCTCGATCCGCTCGCCGACAAGTTGAAGGCCGGGGTCGGCGCCAGCCGCGCCGCAGTCGATGCGGGCTATGCGCCCAACGATTATCAGGTCGGCCAGACCGGCAAGATCGTCGCGCCGGAAGTCTATATCGCGATCGGCATCTCCGGCGCGATCCAGCACCTCGCGGGGATGAAGGACAGCAAGGTCATCGTCGCGATCAACAAGGACGAGGACGCGCCGATCTTCCAGGTCGCCGACCTCGGCCTGGTCGGCGATCTGTTCAAGATCGTGCCCGAGCTCACCGGGAAGCTGTGAGCTGCGGCCGGCTCTTTGAACCGTGAATCATGTTCGTGCCGGAACTTACCGGGAAGCTCTAGCTGCGCGGGCCGGGGCGGTGCGGTAAAAGCCCGGTGCCTCGAACGGGGCCGGCCAGACCCTGAGCGACGACCAGGCGAGGCTATCCGGCCGGCAGCCGGGCGAGGCCGCGACCCCGATCACCGGGGTTCGCGGCACCACGAAGCCGAGGCGGTAGGCCCAATGCTGGAGATATTCCTCGACGACCGGCCGAAAGCGGGGAAAGCCGCCAAGCCGCGGCCCGCGATAATGATAGAGCGTCGGCCCCACCGGCCCCGCGGCCTCGGCGAAACGGGTGCGGAGATAGCCGGCCGCGGGCGCGTTCGCCGCCATCAGCCGGCAATCGCCTTTGCGGGCGAGCGCGTAGTCGAACAAATGATGCGGCACCGCGATCGCGCGAAAGCCCGCGGCGCGCAGCATCGCCACCATGTCGCGCGCCAGCCTGGCGTCGTCCGGCTGGGCGGTGCGGCCGGCGCTGACCAGCTTCGGGACCAGCGTCACGCCGAGCAACAGGGCGAGCGCGAGGCTAACCCCGAGGCGGCGCGGCACGATAGAGCCCGAAGCCGATGACGGCGCCGCTCAGGATCAGAGTCGCCCAGGCGAACAGGTCGCGTCCGCCGCCGGCGTGGAGGTAGTCGAAATGATCCGGATAGAGCCCAAGCGCGGCGAGGCGGGCGGTGTTGACCAGGATCGTCACCGCGATCGCGCCCAGCGCCACCGGCACGAGCTTCCTCGTCAGCGGAACCGCCAGCAGCTCGGCCGCCACGACCAGCAGCAGCAGCGTCATCGAGATGTTCGCCAGGGCCGAGCAGCCGCCGGCGACGACGAAGGTCGCGCTGCCGTCGGCGGAGCGGAACACGTTGCCGTCGGTGGGCAGGCCGGTTCCGGCCGCGATCAGCAGCGCCTCCAGCCGCGTGATCTCCGGGCCGAACATGGCGAGGAACACGGGGCCCCACAGCAGCGGCCCGGTCGCGGCCAGCCCAATCAGGCCGATCCTGCGCAGCGGCGTCGCCGGCGCGCCCGTACCGATAAGATAGAGCGAAGCGCCGAACAGTCCCCCCGCTGCGACGATCATGACCGGGCACAAGGCAGCCGCGATGAGCCCGGCCGCCACATATTTGTCCGCTGGCCTCGGCGCGCCGTCCTCGCCGGCGAGACCGAGCCGCAGGATCGCGTAGAGCGCGCACCAGATCGCGGCATTGACTCCGAACAGCGAAACGAAGGCGTGGCCCACGCCGTCGCCGAACGAGGAAAAGATGCGCAACGCGACGCCGTTGAGAATGACGACGGTCAGCAGGATCGCGAAGGATTCACCGCGGGATGGCAAGCGCCCGCGCAGGCGGGCCGCCCCCGATGCCATGATCAGCAGCGATCAGCAGCGGGTGATGCGGCGCTTGAGATAGAGATAGCCGGAGCCGATAAGCGCCATCGAACCAAGCCCCACCCCGGCCTCGGGAGCGGGGACCCCGATCCCGGCGAGCGCGGAACCGGTCAACGCGAAGAAGCCGGCTGTGGCGGCGGCGGCGAAGATGGTGAGCTTGCCCATGTCCAGTCCCCTGTTCAGGCTTGGCGTGCAGTCGTGATTGAACGCTATTGCAAGCGGCGGTAATTGGCAAGTGGGAGGGACCGTGGACGAACCGACCCTGATCGAAGCCGTCGGCGCGATGCTCTCCGACAAGCTCTTCATCGCCTATGTCGGCTTCTTCATCCTGTTCGCGGCAGCCGAGGCGGCGTTCAGCGAGAGCCGCGATCCGGCCGCCGCCGCCCGCGGCCGGATGGTCGTCAATTTCAGCCTGCCGATCGTCTCCGCTCTGATCGCCCTGGTCGTGCCGTTCGGCGTCACCACTTCGGCGATCCTTGCCGCCCGCGAACATTGGGGATTGTTCAATCAGATCGCCGCGCCGCCGCTTGCGGTGCTCGCCGCCGCGCTCGTCGCTCGGACCGGGCTCGGCTATCTCGTTCATCGCCTGAGCCATGCCGTGCCGCTGCTCTGGCGGCTCCACAAGATCCACCATTCCGACCCCCATATCGATGTCTCGCTCAGCCTCCGGCATCACCCGCTCGAGCTGCTGCCCGGGCTGGCGGCCTATTCGGCGGGGACGATCCTGCTCGGCCTGCCGGTCTGGGCGGTCGCCCTCGTCGAGGCGCTGCTGATCGGCGCGAGCTATAGCGACCATCTCGACGTCCGCCTGCCGCCGCGCGCGGCAAGGCTGCTGGCCGCCTTGTTCGTCACGCCCGACGTTCACCGGCTCCACCACTCCGCCGAGCGCGTCCAGACCGACAGCAATTACGGTAGCCTCTTCATCGCCTGGGACCGCCTGTTCGGCACCTATCGCGCGCCGGAGAAAGAGACGGTCGCCCGCTACGGGCTCGACGACGTCGATCCGGCGGCCGCCAACAGCCTCTGGGCGCAGCTCGCTTTGCCGTTCGCGCGAACGCCGCGGCAGATCCGGCCGGGAACCGTCGCGTGACGCAGAGCGCGGCCTATTCGAAGCCCGTCAGGAAGCTCGCCGCGTTGGCGCCGAGCGCGTCGAGGGCATAGCCGCCCTCCATGACGATCAGCGTCGGCAGGCTCGCAGCGGCGATCCGACGGCCGAGCTCGGCATAATCGGGCGTTGTCAGGCGGAAATAGGAGATCGGATCGCCGGCAAACGTGTCCGCGCCGTAAGAGACCAGGAGCAAATCGGGGGCGAAGGCCGCGATCCGCTCCAGCGCCGCCTCAAGCGCGGGGAGATAGGCGGCGAGGTCGGTGCCGCGCGACAGCGGCAGGTTGAGCGTCGCGCCCTCGCCCGCGCCGGTCCCGGTCTCGTCGGCGTGGCCCCAATAGAAGGGATAGTCCATCTTCGGATCGGCGTGGAGCGAGGCGAACAGCACCTCGCCGCGGGCGTAGAAGATGTCCTGGCTGCCGTTGCCGTGATGATAGTCGATATCGAGAATCGCGACCCGCTGCCGGCCCGCGGCAATCGCGGCCTGCGCGGCGACCGCGGCGTTGTTGAGATAGCAATAGCCGCCGAGATAATCGGCGCCGGCATGGTGGCCGGGCGGGCGGCAGAGCGCGAACGCACTCTGCTCTCCCTCGAGCACTGCATCGAGCGCGGTGAGCGCGCTCTGCGCCGACCAATAGGCGCCCTGCCAGGTGCCGGCGGCGATCGGGCTGGAGGCGTCGAAGCTGTGGAGGCCGAGCCGGGCGTCGATCCGGTCGAGCTCGAGCGGCCTTCGCCCGACCACCGGCCAGGCATAGCCGCTCGCATCCCCCTCGCGCCCCGCCGCCCGCCAATCCCTGTGCGCCGATCCGAGGAAGGCGAGATAGGCTTCGGAGTGGACGGCGCGCAGCGGCGCTTCGCCATGGTCGGTGGGCGCTTCGGCGGGGCCGATCGCGGCGAGGATCGCCTCGGCCCTTGCCGGACTCTCGGCGAACGCCACGAAGCCGCCATTGTGCAGCTCCAGCGCTGGCGCGTGGGCGAGCTGCCGCGGATCGAAGAAGGCGCGCATCGCCGCATCATGGCGAATGCGCGGCCTCCGGGAAAACGGAATCTGGCGCCGGCGGGCTTTAGTGCGTGGTCTCGACTTGGAGGGCGCCGCTGGCGGCGGCGGTAATGGTGACGTCGCCGTCCCAGCCCGTCGCATAGATGGCATCGGTGAGCGCATAGGCAGAAAAGTGCCGTGCGCCGTCGGCCACCATGACGCTGACCGGAGCGGCGCGGTGGCGCGAAATCGTTCCGTCCAGCAGGGTCACCAGCGTCCGGCGCGGATGGCCATAGGCATAGGCCGTCCATGGCGCCTGGACCGTTGACGGACCCACGGAAATAACCGCGATCTCGGGCGACATGGCGGCGAGCAGCGGCGCCGTGGTGCCGTTATACGAGCCATGGTGCCCCACCTCGTAGACGTCGGTGTTGAGGGCCCGAGTCCCGGCATATTGAGCGAGCAAGCGGGCAATGCCGGCATTCTCCAGGTCGCCGGTGAACAGGAACGAGGCGCGCCCATAATCGACGCGGATAACTAAGCTGTGATTGTTGCCATTATTGTAGTCGGTAGCAGTCCAGCCCGGATTGCTGGTCAGCCCGCCTGAAAGGACGCGGATGCGCGGGTCGACGCGGGGGCAGGCGAGCGGATCGATGACCGGGCCTTCCCTGCCCGCGGTGCCGGTCAGATCTTGGACCGCGCGATCCGTGACCGGCGAGGGGAGGGTGGCGGCGTTGTTGTGCATCCAGTTCGCATTGGGGGAGCCGGATCCCGTCAGCTTGCCATTGTGGATGTAGCCGCCGATGCGATAGCGCTGCGCTACCCGGCGCAAGTTGCTGTTGTGGTCGATATGGGTGTGGGTGATGAACACTGCGTCGAGGCGGTGGAGGTCGGTCCGGCGGGCGAAGAATGCGTCGAGATAGTCGATAAGGTGGTTGCCCGCGGCGGGCCCGCGCCCACCCGCATCGATTAGTATGGCGCCGCAGGGGAATTCGAGCAGAGCGGCGTTGCCCTGATCGACGTCGAGATAGTGGACGACCATTCGATCTGCCGCAATCGCGGCCGCAGTTGGCGGCGGCGGTGGCGGCTGCATGGAGCGTGCCACGGTGGGCGCGGCGGCAATGGCGAGCGGCAGAAGGGCAAGGGCCAATGAGGCCGACCAAATTCTTGCTTTCATGGCGAGTCTCCCCTGAAGGGAAGCTGCGCCTCACCCTGGAGCGGGTCGAACAGAGGTGAATCCGAAATGGAGGGAACGGCGTGCCGCCTGCCTCATTCCGATCCAAAACGGACAGAACCGGGCCGCTCAGCGGCGATAGGCCGGATCGAGCGCCAGATTGAGCAGGTGCGCGAGCCGGACGCCGGCCTGGGTGACGCGGCGCTGGATGACCGGCATCGCCCAGTCCATATAGGCGGCATCGACGCGGACGCCGCGCCTCGGCGTCGCCATCGCCATCTCGGTCGCGGAATATTGGCACGCCGCCTGGACCATGACGCAATAGCCCACTTCGGGCCGGATCGCGACCGCGTAGGATTCCGCCGACCATTGCCAGGGCTGGGACGAAAGCCACTGGGCGCGCTCGACATCGCTCACCTGGCCGCTCCACGTCGCCGCCAGCGCGCGGACGTCTTCGATCGACCGGCCGCCGGCCAAAGCGCGGCTCTGCAGGATGCAGGTATCCCAGGTCGAATGGAGATTGTTGGTGCACAGGCCGTTCGAATTGACTTCGTTGCCGCCCTGGTCGTCGCGATAGGAGCTGTGCAGCGGCTGGTGGATGTCGCCGAGCCAGTGGCCGAGATAGACCAGGGCCGCGGCCTTTTCCGGGTCGCTCGCGGTCGGCGAGTGAAGGACCGCGAAGTCGGCGGCGATCGCCGAGACCACGCATTGCGGCGCCCCGCCGCAGCCGGAGGCGCCGGTGACGGCCATCAGCGTGCGCGGATAATTGACGAAATGCTCCGGGCTGCGGCGCTGCGGGCCGCCGCTGGCGGGATGGTCGGGATAGGTGCAGGCCCAGCCATATTCGGCGTTGAGCGGGTTTGCGCCCAAGATCGCGGGGTGGGCGCGCAGCAGGCGCGCGACCTCCGCTCGCGCGACCGGCGTCAGGTTCCTGAGGGCGATCTCGCAGACCGTGCGGTGACCCGAATCTCCCCAGGCGAGCGCCGGCGCGCTCCCGCCTGCGCCGAGCATCATGAAGAATGCGACGAGCATCGAGCGCAAGGACGTTGTCATGGCGAGTCTCCCCCGGAAAGGAGGAAGCTGCGCTCAGCCCGTGCGCGGGTCGCGGCCAGCTGCATCCGAAACGGACCGACCCGCCGCCGCGCGTCGGCCAGTTTGATCCGAAATGGAGTTGGTGGCGCCTTGGCTCCTCTTCATTCCGACGGCGCGGTGGCGCCGGCGATGAGGGCCGCGACACTGTCGTGGAGCTGCTGGTTGTCGACCACGAAGAACAGGCCGCCGCGTCCGTTCTGGCTGCTCGTGCACGGCCTTGCGGCCGGCGACAGGCTCCCCTGCTGATTGAGATCGCCGAAGATCGTGTAATGGGGTGCGCCGCCCAGCGAGATGCCGATCTTGGCATGATTGCCGTTGGGGGCATGGCCTCCCCACAGGCCGATCGTCCGGCCGTTCCAGACGCCGCTGGTGGCGATCGCCACCAGGCCGGGATGCTGGGGGATGCCCCAGCAACCGGGGTCACCCGCGCTGCTTGTCGACGCGATGGCGGGCGTCGCCCACCAGTTCGCGGTGCGCAACGGCGGGCCGCTCGCCGCTGCGGGAGCGCCGAGGACCGCGGACACCATCTGCCACGGCGGGACGTGCAGCGCCGACGGCTTGGAGATCAGCCGCACCCCGCTCGACAGCGTCGTGTCGAAAACGGCGGTGCTCGACGACAGCCGGCCGAGCATTCGCGCGGCGGTCTGGATGTTCTGCGGCCCGCCGATCGAGGCCAGCTGGGGGATGGTGACGTCGGTGGCGACGCTCGCATTGGCCAGCCCGGTCAGCACCTGCGCGACGTCCTGCGGCGTCAGGCGCAGGGCGAAGAAATGCTGGCTGAACATGACGTTGTTGCCGGCGGTGCAGCCCAGCGTGTTGCCATCGCCCTGGCGCGGCGCGCGCGCGCTGCCCGCGCCCGGCCATGCCGGCGTGCTGACCTGGACGATCAGGCCGTCGCCATTCTGGTTCCAGGCAAGCATGCCCTTCGAATGCCCCCAGGGGCTCGGCCGGTCGGCCATCGGGTGGCCTTGAAATTGATCGTTCCAGACCACGTAGGAATAATCGCCGTTGTAGATCTGGGCGAAGGTCGCGCCGACCGGATCGCCGGGGCCGGTGCCGACCAGACCCTGGCCCGTCTGAAGGGTGGGATTGGCGCTCGAGGCATAGGCATATTGCTGGCTGAAGGCCTGGCGATACCGCATCGGCGACCCGCCGAACGGACAGGTGCGCGCCGGGTCGTTGGCGGCGGTGGGAAACACGCCCGCGTTCAGCTTGAAGACGAATATCCAGTCGGCCGGATGGCCCTGCGACACCAGCGGCACCGGCGGCGGCGCGGTCGCGGGCTGCGCCGGAGCGGCGGCGGCGAGCGTGAAGGCGGCGGCGAACGACGCGAACAACGACCATTTTCTCATGGCGAATCTCCCCTGAAGGGAAGCTGCGCCCCGGCCTGAAGCGGGTCGAAAGAAGGTGCATCCGAATTGGCGGGAAGCGGCGAAATTAGGCGCCGACTTGATCCGAAATGGACCTGGCTCACCGTTTTACGAAAGTTCTTGCGCAACGCTCACTGGAATTGGATGATATTTGGGTCCGATTCGGAGGAATCATGGAGGCCGCCGGGTTTCTTGCCGCGTTCATCCTGCGCGAGACTGCGCTGTTCGCGGCGTTCGGCTTCCTTGTCCTCGGGGCGAGTGACCTGGCGGTCGATTTGCTGTGGCTGGGGAACGCGCTGGCCCGGCGCGGGCGCCGCGGCGGCCAGGCCCTCGCGCCGCCGGCCGCGCCGGGCCGGCTGGCGGTCTTCATCCCGGCGTGGGACGAAGCCGCGGTGATCGGCGCGATGCTGGCGCACGCGGGGCGCGCTTTCGCCGCCGCGGACCACCTGCTTTATGTCGGCTGCTACCCCAACGATCCGGCGACGATCGCGGCCGTCCGCGCGGCGCGAAACGGGCGCGTTCGCCTCGTCGTCGGCCCGGCGCCGGGGCCGACCAGCAAGGCCGATTGCCTCAACCGGCTGTGGGAGCGGATGGTTGAGGACGAGGCCGCCGACGGCAAGCGTTTCAAGGCGGTGGTGCTCCATGACGCCGAGGATGTCGTCCACTCGGCCGAGCTCGGCCTGTTCGACGCCCTGATCGAGCGGTTCGACCTCGTTCAATTGCCGGTCGTGCCGCTGATCGATCCCGGATCGCGCTGGATCGGCGCCTCCTATGCCGACGAATTCGCCGAAGCGCATGGCAAGGAGCTCGTCGTCCGCGCGGCGATCGGCGCGGGCCTACCGTCGGCCGGCGTCGGTTGCGCGATCGCGCGCGACGCGCTCGACGCGATGGCCACGGCGTACGGGACTCCGTTCGACCCTGCCAGCCTCACCGAGGATTATGAGCTGGGCCTGCGCCTCCACGGCCTCGGCCGTCGCGCCGCCTTCGTCCGCCTGGCGGCCGGGCCGGGGCGGCCCGCGATCGCCACCCGCGCCTATTTCCCGGCGACGCTCGACGCCGCGGTCGCCCAGAAAGCGAGGTGGATGACCGGTATCGCCCTCGCCGGCTGGGACCGGCTTGGCTGGAGCGGCGGCCTTGCCGAGCGCTGGATGCGGCTGCGCGACCGCCAGTCGCTGCTCGCCGCTTTGGTGCTGAGCGGCGCCTATCTGGGCCTGATTCTGTGGGCGGCGCTGCTGCTTGCCGGCGCGACGGCGGCGCCTTTCCCGCCCGCCTTCGTGCCCCTCGCCGCGATCAATTCGCTGCTGCTGCTCTGGCGGCTGGCGATGCGCCTCGGCTTCGTCGCCGGTGCCTATGGCTGGCGCGAGGGCCTGCGCGCGCTGCCGCGCACGGTGACCTCCAACATCATCACGATCATGGCCGCCCGGCGGGCGCTCGGCTGCTACCTCCGCCTGATCCGGACGGGAGCGCCGGCCTGGGACAAAACCGCGCACGCCTTCCCCCGCCGGCTTCCCGCCGAATGAGGGCGCCGCCGATCAGCGCGCCGCCGCTCCGCTTCCTCGCGCTCGTGCTCGGCGGCTGGATCTGCATCCGCGCCGCGATCCTCGCGCCCGGTTGGGGGATCGAGGCGGAAAGGAGGGACGCTCGCGCGACCGCGACCGGAACCCGGCCCGCCCCGTCTCGCGCCGAGGGTGCGTATCCCCTCCACACTGCCGCGGCGGCGGCGGTCAAAGTGCCGCCTGCCGCACACGGGAACATCATGCGAGGCAATTCCCTTATAAGGGAACTGTCTTATAAGGGAATTGCTGGCCGGCCGGGCCTCCTTGGGATTTTGCCGCTGGCGCGGGTCGAGCCTGGTTTGCGCCCAAGCCCAGCCGCGCCGCAGCTACCCCCCGCGTCGACCGCGCGCCGCGAGCCGATCCAGTCGCTCACTGCGCGCCCGGCCGCCCGCGCGTCCCGCCCCTGGTCGGTCTCGGCCTGGGTGCTGCTGCGGGGCGAACGCGGCGGCTCGTCGCTGGCGCCGGCCGGCACGCTGGGCGGCAGCCAGGCCGGCGCCCGCTTTCTCTACCGGCTCGGCGAGCGCCTTGCGCTGAACGCGCGGGCCTATTTGCCGCTGCAGCGGCTGGGCGGCGCCGAAGCGGCGGCGGGGCTGGACTGGCGGCCTGTCGCCTCCGTTCCGGTCGATATCCTCGTCGAGCGGCGGCAGGCGCTCGGGCGCGAGGGCCGGTCGGCCTTTTCGATCCTTGCCCATGGCGGCGCGGGCCGGGCGCTGCCGGGCGGCCTGCGCTTCGATGCCTACGCCCAGGCCGGCATCGTCGGCTTCAAGTCGCTCGACGCCTTCGTCGACGGCTCGGCGCGGGTGAGCGCCGGGCTCGGGCCCGTCGAGGTCGGCGCCGGCGCCTGGGCTGCGGCCCAGCCGGGCGCGGCGCGGCTCGACGCGGGACCGGCCCTGACTTACCGGCTTCCGGTCGCCCGCGCCCACCTCCGGCTCGAGGCCAACTGGCGCTTTCGCATCGCCGGCGGCGCAGCGCCCGGGTCCGGCCCCGCTCTCACCCTCGCCGCCGACTTTTGAGGCGCCCGCGCCTTCCGCGCGCCCGCTTTCGCGGCTAGGGTCCCCGGCCCATGGACATCTATCTGCCGATCGCCGGCCTGTCGGTGAACGCCCTGGTGATCGTCGGCCTGGGCGGGCTGGTCGGCCTGCTCACCGGAATGGTCGGGGTCGGCGGCGGCTTTCTGACCACGCCGATCCTGATCTTCTACGGCATTCCGCCCGCGGTGGCGGTCGCCTCGGCGACGACCCAGATCACGGGCACCAGCATCTCCGGCGTGCTCGCCCACCGCCGCCGCCGCGGCGTCGACGTCCAGATGGGCGCGGTGATCATCGCCGGCGGCGTCATGGGCTCGATCCTCGGCGGGTTCCTGTTCCGCCTGCTCCAGGACATGGGCCAGATCGATACCGTCATCTCGATCCTCTACGTGCTGCTCTTGACCAGCATCGGCCTGATCATGGCCAGGGAAGCGGCGACCGCGCTCAACATCCTCAAGCCCTCCGCGCGGGCCAAGATGCGCCCGGCCCGCCGCCACAACCCGCTGATCGCGGTGCTGCCGTTCCGCTGGCGCTTCTACCGTTCCGGCCTCTACATCTCGCCGCTGGCCCCGCTCGGGCTCGGCTTCGTCTCGGGGATGCTGACCGTCCTGCTCGGCGTCGGCGGCGGCTTCATCATGGTGCCGGCGATGATCTACCTGCTCGGCATGTCGGCACAGGTGGTGGTCGGCACCTCATTGCTCCAGATCCTGTTCGTCACCGCCGCGACCACCCTGGTCCACGCCACCACCACCCGCTCGGTCGACATCGTCCTCGCCGGGCTGCTGCTCCTGGGCTCGGTGGTCGGCGCGCAATATGGCGCCCGCCTCGCCCAGAAGATGAAACCCGAATTGCTCCGCATGATCCTCGCCATCGTCGTCCTCGGCGTCGCCTTCCGGATGGCGCTGCAGCTGGGCTGGCGGCCCGAGGAGATCTATACGGTGCAGATGCTGTGAGGCGGCGCGACGCGTTCCTCCTCGCGCTGCTCGCGCCGCTCGCCCTCGCCCAGGCCGAGCCGCGGCTCGTCCCCGACGTCTCCCAGCGCGACATCGAGATCCGCTACAGCTTCTCGGGCGCGGAGCTGCTGCTGTTCGGGGCGATCCTCTATCCGGGCGGGCGCACGCCGCAAGCGACTCCCGACATCGCGGTCGTGCTCAAGGGCCCGCTCGAGCGGATCGTGCTGAGGGAGAAGCAGAAGGTCGCGGGCATCTGGATGAACGTCGAGCGGGTGCGCTTCCGTTCGGCGCCGAGCTTCTACGCGGTGGCCTCGTCGCGGCCGCTCGCCCGCCTGGTCGACGAGCGCACCGCGGCGATCTACGAGCTCGGCCTCAACAACCTCCAGCTGTCGCCGGGCGGGGGCGCCTCGGCCGACACGCTGCGCCGCTTCGAGCAGGGCCTGATCGACCTCAGGCGCCGCAACCAGCTCTACGCCGAATATCCCCATGGCGTGGAAATCAGCGAAGGCGTCCTCTACCGCGCCCGGATCAGCATTCCGGCGCGGGTGCCGGTCGGCACCTACACCGCCGAAACCTTCCTGATCCGCGACGGCCGGGTAATCGCCGGCGCCGCGCGCGAGATCCGGATCGAGAAGCTGGGCTTCGAAGGTTTCGTCGCCTTGGCGGCCGAGCGCTGGTCGCTGACCTACGGCATCGTCGCGGTCGCGCTGTCGCTGCTGCTCGGCTGGGCGGCGAGCGCCTTGTTCCAGCGGCGCTACGGCTAGGGCGCCCTCTTACATCTCAAGCACTTGTTTACCCTCTTACTCTAGGACCGGCCTCGGAAATTCCATGGGGCGGCCCGACGCATGACCGACGCGATGAACCTCCACAGCTTCCCGCAGCCCGAAGACGGCGCGGAGGCCGCCAACATCCAGCCGGCGCGGGCGCCGAAAAAGTCGCTCGTGCCGAGCCACGAGGCGATCGGCCAGGTCGTCGAGATCGGCGGCAGCGGCGCCCGCGTCGAGATGGCCGGCCGCCGCCTCGCCGAGCTCGCCACCGATGCCGATCCCAGCATCGCCATGTCGGGCCAGGTCGGCAGCCAGATCAAGATCGCCTCGCATCGGCGCTGGCTGCTCGCCAACATCCGCAGCTTGAAGGTGATCGACGCCGAAGCGGTCGTCGCCTTCGCCGAAATCGATTTTCTCGGCGAAGGCGACGAAGATCCGACGACCGGCAAGCTGGTCAATTTCAAGCGCGGCATCACCTCCTATCCGATCCCCGGCAGCAAGGCCTATCCGGTCGCCGGCAACGACCTCAAACAGATGTTCGCCGCCGACGAGCGCGCCCATATCGAGATCGGCACCGTCTATCCGACCAAGGACGTGCGCGGCGCGCTTTATGTCGACGCCTTGCTCGGCAAGCATTTCGCGCTGCTCGGTTCGACCGGCACCGGCAAGTCGACCGCCGCCGCCCTGATCATGCACCGCATCTGCGACCAGTCGCCCGAGGGCCATATCGTCATGATCGACCCGCACGGCGAATATTCCGCCGCGTTCAAGGGTCACGGCGAGCTGTTCAACGTCGACAATCTCGCCATGCCCTATTGGCTGATGAACTTCGAGGAGCATACCGAGGTGTTCGTCACCTCGCAGGGCGCCGATCGCCAGCAGGACATGGACATCCTCGCCAAGTGCCTGCTGCAGGCGCGCGCCAGGAACCGCGCCGCCGAAGGGCTTTCCAAGCTCACCGTCGATTCGCCGATCCCCTACGCGCTCTCCGACCTCACCAGCGCGATCACTCACGAAATGGGCCTCCTGAACAAGGCGACCGACACCGCGCCGTTCATGCGGCTCAAGGGCAAGATCGACGAATTGAAGTCCGACCCCCGCTACCAGTTCATGTTCTCGGGCATGCTCGTCGCCGATTCGATGGGGGCGTTCATCTCCAAGATCTTCCGCCTCCCCGCGCGCGGCAAGCCGATCTCGATCATCGACGTTTCGGGCGTCCCTTCGGACATCGTTTCGGTTGTCGTCGCGGTGCTCTCGCGGTTGGTGTTCGATTATGCGATCTGGTCGCGCAGCGAGGTGCAGCGGCCGGTCCTGCTGATCTGCGAGGAGGCGCACCGCTACATCCCCTCCGACAAGACCTCGACCGGCCAGGCGGTGCGCAAGATCCTCGAGCGGATCGCCAAGGAAGGCCGCAAATATGGCGTGTCGCTGGGTCTGATCACCCAGCGCCCCTCCGATCTCGCCGAAGGCGTCCTTTCGCAATGCGGCACGATCCTGGCGATGCGCCTCAACAACGATCGCGACCAGGCGTTCGTGAAGTCGGCGATGCCGGAAGGGTCGCGCGGCTTCCTCGACGTCATCCCGGCGCTGAGGAACCGCGAATGCATCGTCTGCGGCGAAGGCGTGTCGATCCCGATCCGCGTCTCCTTCGACGATCTCGAGCGCGACCGCTGCCCGGCCTCGTCCGACCCGCTCTTCTCGCAGCTGTGGAAGCAGACCGGCGAAGAGGAAGCGATGGTCGGCCGCGTCGTCAAGCGCTGGCGCGCCCAGGGCCGCTAGCCCCCTTTTTCAAACCCACGTCGGGAAGTCAGCGCGCGGTGCGGATTGCGCCGGCGCCCGCGCTTGGCTGGGGCGCGCGCTGCGCCGCGCCGAGCGGGGTGCCGAGCAGGCCCCGAAGGCGGCTGCGGAAGCTGGCCAGCTCGCCGGCCGAGAGCTGCGCGCGGCTGGCGAAGGTCGCGCCGAGCGGATTGACGGCGACGCCGTTGCGATGGACCTCGAAATGGAGATGCGGTCCGGTCGAAAGCCCGGTCGAGCCGACATAGCCGATCACCGCGCCGCGGCGGACGCGTTCGCCGGCCCGCACTGCGATCCGGCTCATATGGCCGTACATCGTCTCCATGCCGCCGCCATGGTTGAGCTCGACGGTGTTGCCGTGGCCGCCGTGCCAGCCGGCCAATTCGACCCGCCCGTCGGAGACGGCGACGATCGGCGTGCCGTAGCTGGCGCGCAGGTCGACGCCGCGGTGCATCCGCGAATAGTTGAGGATCGGGTGGAAGCGCATGCCGAAGCCCGACGAGACGCCGCCCGGCACCGGCCTCGTCATGCCGCCGCTCTGGCGGCCGATGCCGGAAGCTTCGAACCATTGGCTGCGGCCGTCGCTCTCCCATTGCATCATCTGAAGGTCGCGGCCGCTCGCCCGCTTGAGCCCGGCGTAGAGCAGCGCGCCCATCTGGGTCTCGCCCGTCGCCGCGCGGCGATGCTCGATGATGATGTCGAAACGGTCGCTGGAATTGATGCCCGCAGGCACATTGAGCTGGGTGTTGAGCGCGCGGATATAGGCCTCGACCGCGCGCGCCGGCGCGCCGGCGGCGCGCGCCGAGCGGTAGAGGCTGGCGCCGACCAGCCCCTGGATCCGGAGCGGCGTATCGTCGACCGCGATCGGAATCCGGGTGAGGGTCAGCGCTCCGGCGACCCGGTCGAGCTCGACGCGCAAGTCGAAGCGGGCGCGGAAGGTGAGCTTGTCGAGCGGCCGTGCCACCGTGCGGTTCGGCCGCCGGCCCAGCGTCAGGTCCACCACCGTGCCCGGCCTGATCTCGGCGAGCGGGACGATGCCGCCGATCATCGCCGCGACCCGGGCGGCCTCGGCGGCGGCGACGCCGGCCCGCTCGAGCATCGCGGCGAAGCCGTCGCCCCGCCCCAAAGTGGCGCGAAGATCGACGACTGGACGCTCCGGACTCTCGGCCAGCGCCTCGACCGCGTCGGTCGGCGCCATCCGCCGGCCGGTGTCGGCGCCATAAGCCAAAGGCGCGATGCCGAGCGTGCGCGCTTCTTCGAACTGGGCGTCGGCGAGCGGCGCCGGCGCGGCGCCCCGCAGCGGCTGGATGCCCGGCGCCAGCGACCAGGCGGCGTAGCAGAGGCCGAAGCAGGTGACGAAGCCGCGCAGCCATTCGCGCGAGCCGATCCGCTGGCCGAGATCGACGACGAGGTCGAACTCGCCGGCGCGCGCGCGCAGGTCGCCGATCTTGTGACCGAACGCCGGCCGGGGGGGTGGCGCGCGGTAGAGCCCGCCGTCGAGGGCGAGCGCGGCCGCGCCGCTGCCCGATCCCACGGAGATATCATTGACCTGATACAAGGCTGCCCAGCCCTCGCGCCGCTTCGTTCCCCCGCCGCGCACCCCGCTCGGCAGGCGGTGAGGGTTGTGAAGAAAAGAGGTTAAAGTCAAATTACGGATTCGACCTGCCCGATCTGCTTGCGGTGAAGCGAAAGGGCGACCGGACGAGCGGAAAAGGTTGCGCTTTTCAGGCCGCGAAACGATCTTGGAGGCATGAACGCCGACTTGAAGGCCATCCTCGGCCCGACCAACACCGGCAAGACATATCTGGCGGTCGAGCGGATGTGCGGCCACTCGTCCGGCATGATCGGCTTCCCGCTGCGGCTGCTCGCGCGCGAGATCTACGACCGGGTGGTAAAGCTGAAGGGCGCGAACCAGGTCGCGCTGATCACCGGCGAGGAGAAGATCGTGCCGCGGGACGCGCGCTGGCTGCTGTGCACCGCCGAATCGATGCCGTTGGAAAGGGACGTCGCATTCGTGGCGATCGACGAGGCGCAATTGGGCGCCGATCCGGAGCGGGGCCATGTCTTCACCGACCGGATGCTGCACGCGCGCGGCCGCGAGGAAACGATGATCCTTGGTTCGGAAAGCCTGAAGCCGATGGTGCGGGCGCTGCTGCCCAAGGCCGAAATCATCGGGCGGCCGCGCTTTTCGACGCTGAGCTATGCGGGTCCGGCCAAGCTGTCGCGGCTGCCGCCGCGATCGGCGATCGTCGCCTTCTCGGCCGAGCAGGTCTACGCGGTCGCCGAGATGCTGCGGCGGATGCGCGGCGGCGCCGCGGTGGTGATGGGCGCGCTTAGCCCGCGCACCCGCAACGCCCAGGTGGCGATGTACCAGGCCGGCGAGGTCGACTATCTCGTCGCCACCGACGCGATCGGCATGGGCCTCAACATGGACGTCGACCATGTCGCCTTCGCCGGCCTCGCCAAATATGACGGCAGCAGGCGGCGGCGGCTGACTCCGGCCGAAATGGCGCAGATTGCCGGCCGCGCCGGCCGCCACCAGCGCGACGGCACGTTCGGCTCGCTGACGCTGGCGGGAGACGCGCTGGCCGAGTTCAGGCCCGACGAGATCGAACGGATCCAGGAGCATCGCTTCGAGCCGCTCGACTTCCTCTACTGGCGCGAAGGCGAGCTCGACTTCGGCAGCGTCCAGGCGTTGATCGGCGCACTGGAGAGAAAGCCCGTGCGGCGCGAAGTGCGGGCGGCACCGGAGGCGATCGACCTCGCCGTGCTGAGGATCCTGGCGGGCGACCCCGGCGTCCCCGCCCGCGCCGCTTCGCCCGAGCTGGTCCGGCGCCTGTGGGCCGCCTGCGGCCTGCCCGACTTCCGCAAGACCGGGCCCGAGCATCACGCCCGGCTGGTGGCGCGGCTGTTCAGCCATCTGAGCGAGGGCGACGGCCGCATCCCGCAGAGCTGGTATGCCGAGCAGGTGGCGCGGCTGGACAATGTCCAGGGCGACATCGACACGCTCGCCGACCGCATCGCCGGGGTGCGGACATGGGCCTATATCGCCCATCGGTCCGACTGGCTCAGCGACCCGGCGGCGATGGCGGAGCGGACCATGGCGGTCGAGGAGAAGCTCTCCGACGCGCTCCACGAACGGCTGACCCAGCGCTTCGTCGACCGGCGCACCTCCGTCCTGATGCGCGACCTCGGCAAGAAAGGTGCCGGCGACTTCCCGGTGCTGGTCGATGCCGAAGGCGAGGTCAGCGTCGGCTCCTACGCAATCGGGCGGCTTGAGGGCTTCGCCTTCGAGGTCGATCCCACCGCCCGCCACGCCGACCGCAAGATGCTGCTCGCCACCGCCGAGCGCCGCCTCGGCCATGAATATGAGAGGCGCGCCACCGCGCTCGTCGCCGACACCGACGATCATTTCTCGTTGCGCACCGAGGCGCAGCAGCCGATCGCGATCCTCTGGCGCGGCCACGAAGTGGCGCGCCTCGGCCCGGGCAAGAATCTGCTGAGCCCGCGCATGCTGCTCGACCGGCGGATCGACCGGGTTTCGGACAAGGGCCGCGAGGCGGTGATCCTTCGCCTCAGGGATTGGCTGCGCGCCCGGGCCGGGGCGACGCTCGGGCCGCTCCGCGCCGCCGGCGCCGGCGCGCAGGACCCGAAGGCGCCGGCGGCGATGCGCGCGCTGCTCGCCATGCTCGTCGATGAAGGCGGGATCATCGCGCGCGAAGCGGTCGCCGGGCCGCTGGCCAGGCTCGACCGCCAGCAAAGGCGGGCCGTGATCCGCCTCGGCGTTCGGATCGGTGCGCTCGACCTTTTCATGCCGGCGGTGCTGAAGCCCGAGGCGATGCGCTGGCGCGCCGCCTTCCGCGCCGCCGCCGCGGGCGCGGCGATGCCCGCGCTGCCGCCCGACGCCAGCACCGTCCTGCCGACGCCCGCCGACCGAACCTTGCTCACCCGTTTGGGTTTCCGCGCGGCGGGGCCGCAGATGATCCGGGTCGACATCGCCGAGCGGATCGCGGCGCGCGCCCACGAAGCGCGGGCTGCCGGCAATGGCGAGGCGATCGACGCGGCTCTGGTCACCTCGCTTGGCCTCCAGCCGGCGGCACTGGCGAAGCTGATGCGCGACATCGGCTTCCAGCCCGACGAAGCGGCGCCGGGCTGGATCTGGCGCGGCCGCGAACGACGGCGTCGCCCGCGCGCGCCGGAAAAGAAGTCGCCCGCCTTCGCCGCGCTGGCGGCGCTGAAGCGCTGAGATGTTCAGGGCGCTGAGCGACACGGTCCTGGTCGCAGCCCGCCAGCTTCGCTTGGCGGACGTCGCCGCGGCGGCCGCGGAGGGCGTCTCGGTAATCGTCAACAACCGCCCCGATGGCGAGGAGCCCGGCCAGCCGGAGAGCGCCGATGTCGAACGCGCTGCCAAGGCCGCCGGCCTTCGCTACCATCACATTCCGGTCGCGGGCGGAATCGGGCCGGATCAGGTCGCGGCGATGGCGGCCGCGATGGATGAAGGCAAGCTGCTCGCCTTCTGCCGTTCGGGGACGCGCTCGACCTGGCTCTGGGCACTGGCAGCGCACGGCCGAGGGGCCGACGGCGACACGATCCTGGCGAGCGCCGCGGCAGCCGGATACGATCTCGGCCCGCTGCGCGCCTATCTCGGCTGAGCGTCGAGAACCCGCCGCGCCGCCCCAAGATCGTCCTCGTCGACCATCAGCCGGACCGGGACGACGCCGTCGAGGCCGCCCCAGTTCATCTCGGTGTCGAACAGGACGCTGCCGATTTCCTCGGCATCGAGCCGGCCTTTGGCGAGGCTGGCTTCGAACACGTTGTAGAACTTGGAGAGCTCGACCAGCGCCATCACCAGGGCGCCACCTCGCCCGCGGCTTCCTCGAGCGCGGTCGGCTTGCGGCCGAGGATCGCGTTGCGGTGCGGGAAGCGGCCGAAACGTTCGATCACGTCATAATGCAGCCGCGCATATTTGAGATGCTCGGGATTGCCGAGCGCGGTGAACAGCAGCAGCGCCTGGCGCTGGTCGCGCAGGTCCTCGCTATGCTCAAACGGCATGTAGAGGAATCCCCGCCGCTCCGGCGTCATGCCGTCATCGTAGTCGCGCTCGATCGCGCCCTTGGCGACGGCGAGCGCGAGCGGGTCGGTCGAGAACTGGTCGGCATGGCCGCGAAACATGTTGCGCGGGAACTGGTCGAACAGGAGGATGGCGGCGAGCGCCTCCTCGGCCGAGCCGAGGAAATGCCCGGGCACATTCTCGCGCTGCTCCTGCCAGAGCCCTTCGAAGCGCTTCCCGATCTCGGCGTCGAGCTCCGGATTCGCCTTCCACCAATCGTCCCAGCCGAGTGCGAACCAGAAATTGAGGACAGCCTGGACCTGCCCCTGGTTCACGCCGCGGTGCCGCCGACGGTGATCCCTGCGATCAGCAGGGTCGGCTGGCCGACGCCGGCGGGGACCGACTGGCCGCCCTTCCCGCAGACGCCGATGCCCTCGTCCAGGGCCATGTCGTCGCCGATCGCCGCGACCCTGGTGAGCACGGTGGGGCCGTCGCCGATCAGGGTCGCGCCCTTGATCGGCGCGCCGAGCCGGCCATTCTCGATCCGGTAGGCCTCGGTGCAGGAGAAGACGAATTTTCCGCTGGTGATGTCGACCTGGCCGCCGCCGAAGCTCTTGGCGTAGATGCCGTTCTTCGCCCGCGCCAAAATCTCGCGCGGATCGTCCTTGCCGCCGAGCATGAAGGTGTTGGTCATGCGCGGCATCGGCGCGTGGCTGAAACTCTCGCGGCGGCCGTTCCCGGTCGGGGCGACGCCCATCAGCCGGGCGTTGAGGCGGTCCTGGAGATAGCATTTGAGGATGCCGTCCTCGATCAGCACGTTGCGCTGGGTCGGCGTGCCCTCGTCGTCGATGGTGAGCGAGCCGCGGCGGTCGCCGATCGAGCCGTCGTCGATCACGGTGACGCCCGGCGCCGCCACCCGCTCGCCGATCCGCCCGGAAAAGGCCGAGGTGCCCTTGCGGTTGAAATCGCCTTCGAGGCCGTGGCCGACCGCCTCGTGCAGCAGCACGCCGGGCCAGCCCGGGCCGAGCACGACGGTCATCTCGCCGGCCGGCGCGGCGACCGATTCGAGGTTCACCAGCGCCTGGGCCAGCGCGATATCGACGGCGCGGTTCCAAATTTGGGGCTCGAACATGTCGTCGTAGAGATAGCGTCCGCCGAGGCCGTGATAGCCGGTCTCGCGGCGGCCGTTCTGCTCGGCGACGATCTGGACGTTGAGCCGGACCAGCGGGCGCACGTCGTGGGCGACGAAGCCGTCGGGGCGGACGATATCGATCACGCTCCACGAGCCGGCGAGCACCACCGAGACCTGGGCGACGCGCGGATCGCGGGCGCGCGCCGCCGCGTCGATCTGCTGGCAGAGTGCGACCTTCTTCGCGAACGGGATCAGGCTCAAAGGATCGGCGTCGGTGTAGAGCCTGGCGTTGGTGCGGCGGGGCGGGGCGGGGCGGGCGCCGCGCGCGGGATCGAGCACCGCCATCGTCTCGGCGGCGCGGCGGATCGCGGCTTCGCTCAATTCGTTCGCCTGGGCGAAGGCGGTGGTTTCGCCGGAGACGCCGCGCAGGCCGAAGCCCGCCTGGGTGTTGAAATCGGCGGTCTTCAGCCGGCCGTCGTCGAAGCCGAAGCTCTCGGACGCGATATATTGAAGGTAGAGCTCGCCGTCGTCGCAGCCCTTGAGCGCGTCGGCGGTGAGACGGAGCGCGGCGTCGGGATCGAGGCCGTCGGGACGGTAGAGGAAGCGGCGGGGATCGGTGCTCATCTGGGCGATATAGGGCGATCGGCGCGCTTATGCACCCACATCGGCCGGCCCGCCCCTGAGGATGAACCTCTTGTCGCAGTAGCCGCAGTCGACATAGCCGTTCTCGTCGATTTGAAGGTAGACGCGCGGATGGCCGAGCGCGGGCGAGATTGCCGTCGCCCCGTCGCAGGCGACGCGGGCGCTGTCGGTATAGGCGATTTCGGGCGTGAAGGGATCGGTCGCGGCCATGGCGTCGCCTTAGCGAAGGACAATCCGCTTCGCTAGGCGGGAAAGTCCCGCTATTCCCCTCGCCCATGGCCGAAGCCGCGATCTCGATCCTCGACCTGGAGAAGACCTATGCCGGGGGCAAGCGCGCGCTCGACGGGGTCACGATCGACGTGCCGCGCGGCGGCATTTTCGGCCTGCTGGGGCCGAACGGCGCCGGCAAATCCACCCTGATCAACATCCTCGCCGGCCTCGTCACCAAGTCCGGCGGCAGCGCCAACATCTGGGGTTTCGACATCGACGAGCACCCCCGCAACGCCAAGCGCTCGATCGGGGTCGTGCCGCAGGAGATATTGTTCGATCCCTTCTTCACGCCCCGGGAAGCGCTCGAGATCCAGGCGGGGCTCTATGGCATCCCCAGGGTGGACCGCCGGACGATGGAGCTGCTGCGCGCGATGCGGCTCGAGGACAAGGCCGACGCTTATGCGCGCACCCTCTCGGGCGGGATGAAGCGGCGGCTGCTGGTCGCCAAGGCGATGGTCCATTCGCCGCCGATCCTCGTCCTCGACGAGCCCACCGCGGGCGTCGACGTCGAATTGCGGCAGCAGCTGTGGACCTTCATCCGCGGCCTCAACGCCCAGGGCGTGACCATTGTCCTCACCACCCACTATCTCGAGGAAGCCGAGCAGCTCTGCGACCGGATCGCGATCATCAACCACGGCAAATTGATCGCCAACGAGACCACCCGCACCCTGGTCGGCATGGCCCAGGAGAAGGTGGTCGAAGTCGTCGTCGACCGCGACCTTGCGCGCGCGCCCGAGGCGCCCTGCTTCGAGCAGATCGAGTTGAAGGGCGAGCGGACGCTGGCGATCACCTACCGCAAGGACCGGGTCAATGCCGGCGAAGTGCTGGCGGCGCTGCAGAAAGAGGGACTCGGCATCGTCGACGTCTCGACCCGCGAGCCGGACTTGGAGGACGTCTTCCTGAACCTGACCCGAGCCACGGGAACGGATGGCTAGCATTGACCACAAGGAGAGGGGTGCATCACGCCCCCGGCGTAATGCAGGCCGCTCTGGGAGAGCGACCGACCCCTCTTCTCGTGGTCAATCCTTCGACGTCCTCGTGATCGGCTCCGGCGCGGCGGGGCTGACCGCGGCATTGAACCTGGCTCGGCGCTTCAAGGTGGCGGTGCTGGCCAAGGGGGAGGGCGCGACCGGCTGGGCGCAGGGCGGGATCGCCGCCGTGCTCGAGCCGGGGGACACGTTCGAGGCCCATGTCGAGGACACGATGATCGCCGGCGCCGGGCTCAACAACCGTGCCACCGTCGAGTTCGTTGTCGAAAGCGCGCCGGCGGCGATCGAGCGGCTGGCCGGGCTGGGCGTGCCGTTCAACGTCGCCGCGGACAGCAATTCCTGGCACCTGACCCGCGAGGGCGGCCACAGCCATCGCCGCATCGTCCATGTCGACGATGCCACCGGCTGGGCGGTGCAGCAGGCGCTCGAGCGCGCCGCCGCGGCCAATGCCAACATCACCCTCGTCCCCGACATGGTCGCGATCGACCTCGTCACCGGCCGCCACGGCGAGCGCTATTCGGGCGACGGCCATGTCTGGGGCGCCTATGCGCTCAACCGCCGCACCGGCAAGGTCGAGACCTTCACCGCGCGAGCGACGATCCTCGCCACCGGCGGCGCCGGACGCGTCTACCTGTTCTCGACCGCGCCGCGCGGCGCGACCGGCGACGGCATCGCGATGGCGTGGCGCGCCGGCTGCCGGGTCTCGAACATGGAGTTCATGCAATTCCACCCGACCTGCCTCTACAATTTCGAGGTCAAGAACTTCCTGATCACCGAGGCGGTGCGCGGCGAGGGCGGCCAGCTCAAGATCCCAGAGACCGGCCACCGCTTCATGCCCGATTTCGACCCGCGCGCCGAGCTCGCGCCGCGCGATGTGGTGGCCCGCGCGATCGACCATGAGATCAAGCGATTGGGCCTCGACTTCGTCCATCTCGACATCAGCCACATGCCGCCCGAGTTCGTGACCGGGCATTTCCCCAACATCCACGTGCGGCTGCTCGAGCTCGGCATCGACATCACCAGGGACCCGATCCCGGTGGTGCCGGCCCAGCATTACACCTGCGGCGGGGTCGTGATCGATCTCGACGGCCGCACCGATTTGCCCGGCCTTTACGCGGTCGGCGAGGTCAGCCAGTCGGGCCTACACGGCGCCAATCGGCTCGCTTCCAACAGCTTGCTCGAATGCTTCGTGTTCGGCGACGCGGCGGCGACCGACATTGCCGCGCACTGGCACGATCTCGCGGCGCCCCCGCCGATCCGCGCCTGGGACGAGAGCCGGGTCACCGATTCCGACGAGGAGGTGGTGATCAAGCAGAACTGGACCGAGATCCGCCGCTTCATGTGGAATTATGTCGGTATCGTCCGCACCACCAAGCGGCTCGAGCGCGCCCAGCACCGCATCAAATTGCTGACCGAGGAGGTCGAGGATTATTACGGCCATTTCCGGGTGACCCCGGACCTGGTCGAGCTCCGCAACCTGCTCCAGACCGCCGCCCTGATCGTCCGCTCCGCCCTCCACCGCAAGGAGAGCCGCGGGCTGCACTACACGCTCGATTATCCCAAGACGCTGGCGAAGGCGGCGGATACCGTGCTGGCGCCATGATCGCCGATTGGCTGAGGGGCTTTTTCGATGATCCCGGTACGACCGCCGGACCTATCTACAACGAACACTCATTGCAGCTGGAACTCGCCTTTGCCTTTCGTCGCGACGGCTTTCGGGTTGAATTCGAGCGGCCGTTTCCCGTTCCACGTCTGGAGGGCTCGACTCTCAGGCCAAAGCAGAATCTCGATTTGCTCGTGACGCACAACGGCGACTCGGCGGCGATCGAGCTAAAGGTGCCGCTCAGTGGCCAGCATCCAGAGACCATGTATGCGTTTTGCGCTGACATAGAGTTCGTCGAGGCGCTGAAACGAGCCGGGATCGTCACCCATGGTTTTTGCGCCCTGCTGACAAACGACAAGGTCTTTTGGGAAGATTCAGGGCGAGGAAGCTCGATGCACAATCTCTTTCGCTGCACCGACGCCCTCTTGGCTGGGGTCGTTCAAAGGCCGACCGGGCCACGAGACACGATGGTGGTCTTGTCCGGGAGTTACAGTCTTGCCGGGTTGTGGAACGCTGCCTCCTCTCGGCTCATGTCCAATGCCAGGTTCCTGCTCGTCCAGATTTAGCGAACATCAAACCTCCCCGCTCATCCTGAGTAGCCGGTGAGCCTGTCGAACCGGCGTATCGAAGGACCTGTCGGAGTTGGAGCGGTCCTTCGATACGGGCCTTCGACTTCGCTCAGTCCCTACTCAGGATGAGCGGACGGCTGCTCTAGCGGCTGAGGAACTCCCTGAGCGCCACGCGGAATCGCGCTGGCTGATCGAGCATCACCATATGGCCGCTGCCGTCGACGCGGACGAGGCGGGCATTGCGCGCGGACGCATAGGCGCGGGCGAAGCTGCGGTCGATCGCGGCGTTCGCCTGGCGGTCGGGCGAGGCATAGACGATCGTCAGCGGCGCGCGGATGCGGGGGAGCTGCGGCGTCAGATCGACCGTCATCAGGTCGTGCGTGGCGCGGCTGACCACAGCGGGATCGCTGTTCCTGCCGCCGGAGCCGGGCGGGCTGAACACGTCCATCAGGGAGCCGAACAGCCGGCTCCCGCCCGGCGATCCGATCAAGCGCGCCAGCGGCGCCCAGCTAGAGGCGCTGCCGCCGAACAGGCCGGTAGGCTCGGGCAGCATGTCGACGACCATGATCCGCCCGGCAAGATCGGGCCGCCGGGCGGCGATCATCATCGCGATCGTGCCGCCCATCGAATGGCCGACGATCGCCGGCCGCACCAGCTGGCGGTCGGCGATGTAGCGGGCGAGCTCGTCGGCCAGCGGCGCGACGACCGGCCCGGAGCGGTTGCCGCGCGAGGGCTCGCCGGCGAAGCCCGCGACCTGGATCAGATGGTAGCGGTAGCCGGGCAGAGCGGCGGCGGTCGCGCGCCAGACGTCGCGGCCCGCGGTCAGCCCCGGAATCAAGATCACGTCCGGCCCCTGCCCGCGCACCTCGACCGAGAATCGCGTCGGCTCGAAGCGCTGCGCGGCGGCGGGCGCGCCGGCCACGGCCAGCGCAACGGCGGCGAGGATGAGGGTGCGGCGGTTCATCACCTTCCTCCTATCCGGACAAGTTTGAACGCCGCCTTACCTTCGTCTAGACCTTGCGCCCATGCCTTCCCAACATCTCTATCTCGTCGACGGCTCGTCCTATATTTTCCGCGCCTTCCACCGGCTGCCGCCGCTGACCAACAAATATGGGCTCAATGTCGGCGCGGTCTACGGCTACACGACGATGCTCTGGAAGCTCGCCGACAGCCTCAACAAGGCCGACGGGCCGACTCACCTCGCCGTCATCCTCGACGCGTCCGAGAGCACGTTCCGCAACCAGATGTACGATCAGTACAAGGCGAACCGGCCGCCGCCGCCGCCCGAGCTGGTGCCCCAATTCCCGCTGATCCGCGACGCCACCCGCGCCTTCTCCATCCCCTGCCTCGAGGAGGACGGGTTCGAGGCCGACGACATCATCGCCTGTTACGCCAAGGCGGCGCTCGAGGCGGGCTGGCAAGTCACCATCGTCTCCTCCGACAAGGACCTGATGCAGCTGATCGAGCCCGGCCTCGACATGCTCGACACGATGAACGACCGGCGGATCGGCCGCGAGGAGGTGATCGAGAAGTTCGGCGTCCCGCCCGAGCAATTGGGCGAGGTGCTGGCGCTGATGGGCGACAGCGTCGACAACGTCCCGGGCGTGCCCGGGATCGGCCCCAAGACCGCGAGCCAGCTGATCCAACAATATGGCGACGTCGAGAATGTGCTCGCCCATGTCGAGGAGATCGCCAAGCCCAAGCTCAAGGCGAATTTGATCGAGCATGCCGACAAGGCGCGGCTGTCGCGCGAGCTGGTGCGGCTGATCTGCGACGCGCCGTTGCCGGAGCCGCTCGAGGCGCTGGCGATCAAGGGCATTCCCGAAGAGCCGCTGCGCGAGTTCCTCGACCATCACGGCTTCCGCTCGCTGCTCGCGCGGCTCGGCGTCCAGTCACAGGCGGCGCCCGCCGAGACGACGGCCCAGGCCGAGGTGCGGCCCGAGCCGAAGATCGACCGCTCGCTCTACGAGACCGTCACCGACGAGGCCGCGCTCGACCGCTGGCTCGCCGAGGCGTCCGCGAAAGGCCGGGTCGCGTTCGACACCGAGACCGACGGGCGCGACTGCGTCTCGGCCAAGCTGGTCGGGATCAGCCTCGCCACCGACTGCAACAAGGCCTGCTACATCCCGCTGGAGCATGGCGGCGACGACATGTTCGCCGAACGACCCGACCAATTGCGCTCCGATCTCGTCCTCGCGAAGCTGAAGCCGCTGCTCGAGGACCCGGCCGTGCTCAAGATCGGCCACAACCTCAAGTTCGACTGGGTCGTGCTCAACCGGCGGGCCATCTGCGTCGCACCCTATGACGACACGCTGGTGATGAGCTTCAACCTCGACGCCGGCGGCCTCAACAGCCATGCGCTCGACGATCTCGCGAAGAAGCATCTCGACCACGACTGCATCGCCTTCAAGGATTTGTGCGGGACGGGCTTAAAGCAGATCACCTTCAACAAGGTGCCGCTCGACAGGGCGACCGAATATGCCGCCGAGGATGCCGACGTGGCGTTGCGGCTGTGGCTGCGCTTCCGCAACCGGCTGCCGTTCGAGAAGGTGACCCGGGTCTACGAGCTGGTCGACCGGCCGATGGTGGCGGTGGTCGGCCGGATGGAGCGCGACGGGGTCAAGGTCGACCGTGATGTGCTCAAGGCGCTGTCGGCCGAGTTCAATGTCCAGATCGCCGCGCTGGAGGAACGGATTTGCGGCGAGGCCGGCTGCAAGTTCACGATCGGTAGCCCGCAACAGCTGGGCGAGATATTGTTCACCCGGATGGGCCTGTCGGGTGGGCGCAAGGGCAAATCGGGCACCTGGTCGACCGACGTCACCGAGCTGGAGCGGCTGTCGCGCGAGGGCGTGCCGATCGCCCAGCTGGTGCTTGACTGGCGCCAGCTCACCAAATTGAAATCGACCTACACCGACGCGCTCCAGGAGCAGATCAACCGCGAGACCGGCCGCGTCCACACCAGCTACAGCCTGTCGGGCGCGCAGACCGGGCGGCTCGCCTCGACCGACCCCAATTTGATGAACATCCCGATCCGCACCGAGATCGGCCGGCGCATCCGCGACGCCTTCATCGCCGAGCCGGGCTTCGTCATGCTCTCGGCCGACTACAGCCAGATCGAGTTGCGGCTCGCCGCCCATATCTGCGACGTGCCGCAGCTGAAGGACGCGTTCGAGCGGGGCGACGACATCCACAACATGACCGCCGGCGAGTTGTTCGGCGCCGTCAACCGCGATACGCGGGCGTCGGCGAAGACGATCAACTTCGCCATCCTCTATGGCATCTCGCGCTGGGGCTTGGCCGGCCGGCTCGGCGTTACCGCCGAGGAGGCGCAGGCGATTATCGACCGTTATTTCGAGCGCTTCCCCGGCATCTCGCGCTATATCGCCGACACGCTCGACGGCGTGCGCGAAACCGGCTTCTCGACGACCCTGTTCGGCCGCAAGACCCACTTCCCGCGGATCAAATCCAAGATCCAGCACGAGCGCCAGGGCGCCGAGCGCGCCGCGATCAACGCCCCGATCCAGGGCAGCGCCGCCGACATCATCAAGCGGGCGATGGCGCGGATGACGCCGGCGCTCGCGGCCGAGGGGCTGGAGCGGACGCGGATGTTGATGCAGGTCCACGACGAACTGGTATTCGAGGTGCCCGAAGGGGATGCCGAAGCGGCGGCCGCCGTGATCCGCCGCGTCATGGCGGGCGCCGCCGAGCCGGCGGTAACGTTGAGCGTGCCATTGGGCGTCGAGATCGGGACCGGTCGGAACTGGGGCGCCGCGCATTGACGCAAGGCCGCGCCCGCCCTGACGAAGACATTGCCGCGCTGGCCAAGGGCGGGCGCACCAACTTCCTGGGGTTCCTGCTCCGGCTCGCCGCCCGCATCCCCTTCCTGTTCATCGCCGGGAGGTTCTACGGCCCCGACTTGCTCGGCCGCTTCGCTTATGCGGTGATCGTCATCGAGCTCGCCGCGCAGCTCGCGACCCTGGGGCTGAAGCGCGGCCTCGCCCAGCAGCTTTCGACCACCGGCCAGCCGCACAATTGCGTGGTGATGGACGGGCTGCTCGCCGCCTTCATCGCCTCGGCGGTGGCGAGCGCGATCCTGATGACCTTCCCGCAGGCGATGTTCCCGCACGGCGACATCAGGGGCGCCGAGTGGCTGCTGCCTTTGGTCATCTTCGGGATCGCCGGCGCCGACGTCGCGCTGGCGGCGCTCGCCTACCGTCATGACGTCGGCTCGACCGTCCACGTCCGGGCGATCGTCGAACCCTGGGTGATCAGCCTCGCCGCCGGGGCGCTCGTCGTCACCCATTTCCATCGCGACGGCCTGATCATCGCCTATGTCGTCTCGGTCGTCGCCGGCCTCGGCGCGGCCTTGTGGCGGCTGCTCAGCAGCTACGGCGTGCCGCGCGGGTGGAAGCCGCATCCGGCGGTGCTGATGGCGGTGGCGCGGCGCAACGTGCCGCTCGCCGCCGCCGACGCGATCGAATGGGGCTCGCGCCGGGTTGACATCGCCATATTGGGCCTGTTCGTCGCGCCTTATTATGTCGGCCTCTATTATGTGGCGCAGCAGGTCGCCTCGATGCCGCAGAAGCTGAAGACGAGCTTCGACCCGATCCTCGCCCCGGTCATCACCCAGAAGCTTGCCGAGGACGACAAGCCGGCGGTGGCGCGGCAGGTCAGGCAGGTCGGCTTCTGGATCATCGCCGCGCAGGCCGCGATCGCGCTCGCGCTCGGCATTCCCGGCGAGGCGCTGATGGGGCTGGTCGGCCCCCAGTTCGTCGGCGGCACCGCCGCTTTGGCCTTCCTGCTCGCCGCGGAAGTGATCGCCGCCACCGCCGCGGTTTCGGAATCCGCGCTCGTCTACGTGGCCCGTCACCGCAACCTGATGATCTCGACGCTGATGATCGTCGTCCAGGCCCTGCTCACAATCGGCCTGATCCTGACGTTGCGGACGCTCGGCTGGCCGCAGGCCTTCCAGGCGGCGGCGGCCGCGCTGGCGCTGGCATTGGCGCTGGGCATGGCCTCGATCCTCAAGGCGCGGCTGCTGGGCCGGCTGCTGGGGGCGCCGGTCCAGGGCTGGCGCTGGTCGCTGGTCTGGGCCGGCGCGGCGGCGACGATCGTCGGCTTCCTGTTTACCACCTTGCCGAAGAGCCTCGAATGGGTCGAGCTCGCCTTCGGCGTGCCGGCGATCCTGTTCACCTTCGGCCTGGTCGTCTGGTACCGCGGCTTCACCCAGGAGGACCGCGCCCTGTTCCGCAAGCACGGCCACGAGGAGCCGAGCCTGCCGCCGACGGAGATTTCGACGCCCTAGTGTCGGAAGTGCCGCATGCCGGTGAAGACCATCGCGATCCCCGCCTCGTCCGCCGCCGCGATCACCTCCTCGTCGCGGATCGAGCCGCCGGGCTGGATCACCGCGGTGGCGCCCGCTTCGATCGCGGCCAGCAAGCCGTCGGCGAAGGGGAAGAAGGCGTCCGAGGCCACCGCCGCGCCGATCGTGCGGGGCTCGGCCCAGCCCGCCCTTTCGGCGGCATCCTTCGCCTTCCAGGCGGCGATGCGGGCGGATTCGAGGCGGTTCGTCTGGCCGGCGCCGATGCCGGCGGTGGCGCCGTCCTTCGCATAGACGATGGCGTTCGACTTGACGTGCCGGGCGACGGTCCAGGCGAACAGGCAGTCGGCGAGCTCCCGGTCGGTGGGCGCCCGCTTCGTCACCAGCTTGAGGTCATCGCGCCCGATCCGGCCATGGTCGCGCGACTGGACCAGCCAGCCGCCGGTGATCGATTTGGCGACGAGGGCCGACCGGGCCGGATCGGGCAGCGCGCCGGTCAGCAGCAGGCGAAGGTTCTTCTTCGCCCCGAACACCGCCTTCGCCGCTTCGTCGGCCTCCGGGGCGATCACCACCTCGGTGAAGATCCCCGCGACCGCCTCGGCGGTCGACCCGTCGAGCGGGCGGTTGAGCGCGACGATGCCGCCGAACGCCGAGACGGAATCGCAGGCGAAGGCGGCCGCATAGGCCTCGCGCAGCGTTGCTGAGGTGGCGACGCCGCAGGGACTGGCATGCTTGACAATGACGCAGGCGGGCGCCGCGTCGCGGAACTCGGCGATCAGTTCGAGCGCGGCGTCGGCGTCGTTGTAATTGTTATAGCTGAGCGCCTTGCCCTGGATCTGCTCGGCCTGGCCGATGCCGCGCGCATGCGGCCCGGCGGGCGCGTAGAAGGCCGCCTGCTGGTGTGGGTTCTCGCCGTAGCGCAGCACCTCTCGCCGGTTCAGGATCAAGGGCAGGGTGTCGGGGAACGCCTGCCCCTGATCGGCGAAACCGAACCATGAAGAAATCATCGCATCATAAGTCGCTGTCGCGGAAAAAGCCTTGGCCGCCAGGCGCTTGCGGAACTCCAGCGACGTCATGCCGCCGCTCGCGTCGAGCGTTTCGATCAGCGCGCCATAATCGGCGGGATCGGTGACGACCGTCACCCAGGCGTGGTTCTTGGCGGCCGAGCGGATCATCGCCGGGCCGCCAATGTCGATATTCTCGATGATCTCTGGGCGGCCGGCGCCATTTGTCACCGTCTCCAGGAACGGGTAGAGGTTGACGACGACGAGATCGATCGCGCCGATGCCATGCGCGGCCATCGCCGCCGCGTGGCCCGGATCGTCGCGCACCGCGAGCAGGCCGCCATGGACCTTGGGGTGAAGCGTCTTGACCCGCCCGTCCATCATCTCGGGAAAGCCGGTGAGGCCGGAAACGTCGCGCACTTCCAGGCCTGCATCGCGCAGCGCCGCGGCGGTCCCGCCGGTCGAAACCAGCTCCACGCCGTGCCGCGCCAGCGCCTGCCCCAATTCGGCGAGCCCCGCCTTGTCCGAGACGGAGAGGAGGGCGCGGGCGATCTTCACGTCCGACATGATGGTCCTTCGAATTGCACGTTCAGGAGGCCCGCTTGAGCTCCCACGAGATCGTCATGCCGTCGGGCGGCGATTCGCCGGTGACGGCGAGCTGGAGCGTGGCGTGGGGCCGCGCCTCGCCGTCGATCCAGAGGCTGTCCTCGGCCGAGAGCTGGCCGCCGCGGCAGCGGAACTGCCAGACCGCGCCGCCGCGCAGCCGGAGCAGCGCGCCTTGCCCGTCCGCGGTCGAGGTCACCTCGATCGAAGGAGCGAGGTGGAAGCGGACCGCGAACGGAATGGCGTCCGCCCTGCGGCGGCGCCCGGTCGAAATCAACCGGTCCTCGCCGGTGAGGTCGCGACCGTCGCTCGACAGGTTCAATCGCCGCTCGTGGATCAGGCCGTAGCGCCGGGCGTAGCCGTCATGGCTCGCCTCGATCCGGCTGCCGGCGGTGTCGTCGCGGACCAGCTCGACCTCGCCGACCCCCTTCCCAAGCGAGCCGTCCTCGTGGATCGCGGTCGAATTGCGGTCGCCCAGGGTCAAAGTCGAATGGGCGGCGGTGGTGCGCAGTGCGTGGACGAGGCCGGCTGGCAGGGCGCCGCGCGACTCGCCGACGCCGCCGCAATTGACGATCAGCCGGTTCGGCCCGTCGCTGAGCTCGAAGGCGAGGGTCGAGGCGCAGGCGCCATTGAGCGCCCGCGGCGGCGGCGGCGGCGCCGCGTCGAAGACGAGCACAGTGATTTTGGCCTGAACGCGCTGGTAGCCCCAACCGCGCGCCTGGCGGAGCGGGCCGACCTCCATTCCTGCGCCCTCGGCGGCGGCGGCGATCCGGCGGCGGCTCGCCATATGGCCGCCCTGCCAGCTCGACAGCGCCTCGTCGCCGAGCGTCACCGAGAGCAAAGCGCCGAGGGCCGACACCAGCGCTTCCGCCAGCCAGTCGGGCACCTCGCGGCGGCCGGCCGCGTAGACCGCGCGGAGCTGGCCGAGGATTTCGACGACGGCGATCTGCTCGGTCGGCGAGCGGCTGACGAGGCCGCCATCGTCGTGCAGCGACAGGCCGAGCGCACGCGCCAACCCCGCCTCGCCCGATTTCAATCGCGCAGGCCCGCCCTGAACGACCAGGGCAGCGGCGATCACGCCGCTCCAGGCGGTGATCCGGGGCAGGCCGGGCAGCGCCTTGTCGGCGCTTCGCTCAAGATGTCGCGCACCGCGGGCGAGCGCGTAGAGCAGGCTCGAGCGGTAGACCGGATCGGCGCTGGAGAGGATGTAGGGCGCATAGGCCGTCCAGAACAGGATCCGCCGCCCCCACAGGTCGGCGCGCCAGGCGGGCTCGCCGATCTGCTCGGCGAAGGCGGCGAGCCATTTGCGGGTGATCGCTTCGGCGAGCTTGGCGCCACGCTCGCGGGTCGCCGCGGCGGAGAGGTCGCGCAGCCAGGCGAAGCTTTGCAGATAGGCGATGAAATCCTCGGGCAGGCCGATCGTCGCGAAATCGAGGCCGGCGACCTCGACCTCGGTGCCGTTGTGGAGGAAGCGGCCGCCGAGCAGGGCCTCGCCCGCAGCCTTGTCGCCGGCGATCGGATCCTTGGGGACGGCGATCAGTTTCAGCGGCACCCGGCCGCGCAGCCGCAGCGCGTGCAGCGGCGTCCGCCAGGCGAAGCGGTGGAGCCGATAGTTCAAGCGCTCGAACAAGGAGAGGCCGCGGTCGTCGCCGACCCGGATCAGCCTCTTGCCCGGCTCGATCTCGCCCCCGCCCGTTTCACTCTCCACTCGTTCGAGCAGGCTCACCCCCTTAAGTCCCTGATATTGTTCGCATATGTGCCAGGCCCACCGCGGAAGGTGGCGGTGCCGGCGACGAGCACGTCGGCGCCCGCGGCGATCACCCGTTTGCAATTCTCCTGGTCGATGCCGCCGTCCACTTCGAGATCAATCGCCTTGCCGGTGGCGTCGATCCGCTTTCGCACTGCCTCGATCTTCCGCAATTGCCCGGTGATGAAGCTCTGGCCGCCGAAGCCGGGGTTGACGCTCATCACCAGCACGAGGTCGATCTCCTCGAGCACATAATCGAGCGCCTTGGCCGGAGTCGCCGGATTGAGCGAGACGCCGGCGCGCTTGCCGAGCGACTTGATCTTCTGGACGGTGCGGTGGAGGTGTGGCCCCGCCTCGGGGTGGACGGTGATGATGTCCGCGCCCGCCTCGGCGAAGGCCTCGATATAGGGGTCGGCCGGGGCGATCATCAGATGGACGTCGAGCGGCTTTTGCGTGTGCGGCCTCAATGCCTTCACCACCACCGGCCCGATCGTGAGGTTGGGGACGAAATGGCCGTCCATCACGTCGACATGGATCCAGTCGGCCCCCGCTTCGTCGAGCGCCCGCACCTCCTCGCCCAGCCGGGCGAAGTCCGCCGAGAGGATCGAGGGGGAAATGCGGACCGGCTGCTGCACGGACAAGACCCTAACATCGCGCCGACTCGGGGAGCAAGGAATCGCCGGTATTTATCCCCGTTTATTTCGAACGAAGCGGGCGATGAAGAAGCTGTCCGCGCCGCCTTGGGCCTCCCAGGCGCCGGGCAGGATGCGCTGCCGTTCCTCGAGACGATAATCGCCGTGGCTCGACAGGAAGTCTTCGGCGACCTGCTCGCCTTCTTCGGGCTCGAGCGAGCAGACTGCGTAGACCAGCGTCCCGCCCGGCGTCAGCCAGCCCGCGGCGCGGGCGAGCATCGCCTTCTGCGCCGCGGCCAGCGCGGCGATCGCCCGCGGGCGGACGCGGTGAAGGACGTCCGGGTGGCGGCGGTAGATGCCGGTCGCCGAGCAGGGCGCGTCGAGCAGGATCGCGTCCACCGGCGCCGGCGGCTGCCAGTCCATCATGTCGGCCGCCACAACCGTCGCCTCGAGGCCGGTGCGGGCGAGGTTCTCGGAAAGTCGCGCCAGACGACTTTCCGAAATGTCGACGGCGGTCACCTCCCAGCCGGCGACGGCGAGCTGCATCGTCTTGCCGCCGGGCGCGGCACACAGGTCGAGCGCGGTCCGGCCCTCGCCGTCGCCGAGCAGCCGCGCGGGAATCGAAGCGGAGATGTCCTGCGCCCAAAAGCGGCCGTCGCCATAAGTGACGGCAGTTCCGCGGGGGAGGCGCAAATGGCCCGGCACCAGGCTGACCCCCCCCAGCACGGCGGGCGGCTCTCCGGTGAGGTCGATCGGCGGCGGCGCGGCGATCAGCCGCGAGGCGGCCTCGACCACCTGGGCGCCCCAGGCCTTGCGCCAGCGCTCGGCCACCGGCGCGGGCAGGTTGGGCACGTCGGGGAGCGCCCAATGCTGCCGCATGACAGTGCTGAAGACGCCATGGACCAGCTTACGCGGGCCGCCGTCGACCAGCGGCAGCACGGTCGAGATGGCGGCATGGTGCGGCGTGCCGAGCGCCAGCGCCTGGACGAGGGCGATGCGCAACGCGGACCGCGCCTTGGCATCGTCGGGAAGGCGCTTTTTCGTGGCATGGTCGATCAGCTCGTCGAGATCGGGCAGGCGGCGCAGCGTCTCGGCGGCGATGGCGTGGGCGAAAGCGCGATCGTCTGGCCGGTCGAGGTCGCGGGCGGCGGCGTCGAGCGCCGCTTCGAGCGGCAGGCCCTTGCGCAGCACCGCGTCGAGCAGGCGCAAGGCGGCACGGCGCGACGCCGTGCCCGGCGGATCGGGCGCTTGCGCCCTGCTCATCTTGCCTTTCGCGCCATCGCGGCCGAGATGCGTCGAAGTGCCCGCAAATTCAAACGGAATTGCCGATGGCCGAGCGCCCGCCCCACGTGAAGCCGCCCGCCTATCTCTCGCCGAGCCCGCCGGTGCCCGAGCCGGCCGAAGCGAAAGAGGACGAGGAGGAGAGCGGCGGCCCGAAGGGAAATGAGCCGACCCGCTACGGCGATTGGGAAAGCAAGGGGATTTGCCGGGACTTCTAGACCCCTTCGGCCCGGAGCGGCCGCGCCAGCAGGCGGCCGACCGCTTCGTCGACCGACGCCTCTTCGGTCAGCAAGGCATTGACCGCGGCGGCGATCGGCATGTCGACGCCGAGCGCGGCGGCGGCGCGCTGCAGCACCGGCGCGGTGAAGGCGCCCTCGGCGACGGTCCTGCGGTCGGCGAGCAAATCGGCCGGGCGCGCGCCTTCGCCGATCCCCTTGCCCAGGCTGAAATTGCGCGACGAGGTCGACGAGCAGGTGAGGACGAGGTCGCCAAGGCCGGCGAGGCCGGCGAGCGTCTCGGCGCGGGCGCCCTTGGCGAGGCCGAACCGCGTCATTTCGGCGAAGCCGCGCGAGATCAGGGCGGCGCGGGCGTTGAGGCCAAGCCGGCGCCCCTCCACCACGCCGCAGGCGATGGCGAGCACATTCTTGACCGCGCCGCCGATTTCGGCGCCGGCGATGTCGTCGGAAAGATAGGGGCGGAACGCAGGGCGCGCGATGCGCCCGACGAGCCGCTCGCCCAACACCTGGTCCTCGACCGCCAGCGTCACCGCGGTCGGCTGCCCGGCGGCGACCTCATGGGCAAAGGTCGGGCCGGAGAGGACGGCGATCGGCGAAGCGGGCTGCACCTGGCGGGCGACCTCATGCATCAGCAGGCCGGTCGCATCCTCGATCCCCTTAGCGCACAGCACGAGCGGCCTGCCGGCGGCGGAGAGGCCGCCGAGGACCGCGCGCAAATGTTGCGCCGGTGTAACAATGAGGAAGGCTTCGCATACGCCGAGAGCGGCGAGATCGCCGGTGGCGCGGATCGTCTCGCGCAGCTTCACGCCTTTCAGGAAGACGACATTTTCGTGGGCAGCGTTGACCGCTTCGACCACCTCGGGCTCGCGCGCCCAAATGAGCACCTCCTCCCCCTCGGCCGCCGCGACCTGGGCGAGCGCCGTCCCCCAGGCGCCGCCGCCGATCACGCCGAGCTTCACGCCTTCACCCCGGCGCCGCGCGCCTTTTCGGCGCCGGGATCGAGCGGCCAGCGGGCGCGGGCCGGCGCATCGAGGCCGTCGGTGAGGCCGGCCTCGAGGCGAAGCGCGCCCGCCCAGGCGATCATCGCCGCATTGTCGGTGCACAGCCACAAGGGCGGCGCGACGAAGGGAAGGCCGCGGGCGGCCGCCAAGTCGGTGAGCGCGTTCCGAATCGCCTGGTTGGCCGCGACGCCGCCGGCGACGACCAGGGCCGTGGCGCCATCCGCGGCTTCGATGGCGCGGGCGGTGCGGTCGACGAGGCAATCGACCACCGCCTGCTGGAACGAGGCGGCAATGTCGGCGTCCGCATAGCGCCCGCTCTCCTTCGCGCGCAGCACCGCGCTCTTGAGGCCGGCGAACGAGAAATGAGGCTCATCCGAGCCGGCCAGAGGGCGCGGCAACGGCACCGCCGAAGGGTCGCCCTCGATTGCCGCCCGCTCGATGGCCGGTCCGCCGGGAAAGCCCAAGCCGAGCAATTTCGCGCTCTTGTCGAACGCCTCGCCGGCGGCGTCGTCGATGGTGGTGGCGAGGCGGCGGTAGCGGCCGACGCCCGCCACGGACAGCAATTGGCAATGGCCGCCCGAGACGAGCAGCAGCAGATAGGGAAATTCGAGGCCCGGATCGCTCAGCATCGGCGACAGCGCATGGCCTTCGAGATGGTTGACCGCGATGAGCGGCTTTCCGGAAGCGAGCGCCAGCCCCTTGGCGGTGACCAGGCCGACCATCACCCCGCCGATCAGGCCGGGGCCGGCGGTTGCGGCGATGGCGTCGACCTCGGCAAGTTCGATCTGCGCCTCGGCCAGCGCCTCTTCGATCAGGCGGGGCAGGATCTCAACATGGGCGCGCGCGGCGATCTCGGGAACGACGCCGCCATAAGGCCGGTGCGCCGCCTCCTGGCCGGCGAGGCGGTGGGCGAGGATGCGCCGGTCGGAGGCGACCAGCGCCGCCGCCGTCTCGTCGCAGCTCGATTCGATGCCGAGGATCAGGCTCATCGCGGCCTTCCCTGCCACCCCGGGAGCGTCTAGCACAAGCGCCGCATGGCCAAGGCCCTTGAACGCCCGCTTCGCATCGGCACCCGCGGCTCGCCGCTCGCGCTCGCCCAGGCGCGCCTCGTCGCGGACGCTTTGCGGTCCGCCCATGGCTGCGCCGTGGAGCTCGTGCCGATCACCACCTCGGGCGACCTCGTCCAGGACCGGCCGCTCGCCGACGGCGGCGGCAAGGCGCTGTGGACCAGGGAGCTCGACACCTGCCTCGCCGATGGCCGCACCGACATGTCGGTCCATTCGATGAAGGACGTCGAGACGATCCGGCCGGACCTGTTCGCGATTCCGGCGATGCTGGCGCGCGCCGATACAGGCGACCGGCTGATCGGCGCCGACAGCATCGCGGCGCTGCCGGAAGGCGCGCGGGTGGGGACGTCGTCGCCGCGGCGGACGGCGCAATTGCTGGCGCGGCGGCCCGATCTTCACCCGCTGCCGATCCGCGGCAACGTCCAGACCCGCCTCGCCAAGGTCGAGCGCGGCGAGGTCGACGCCACCCTGCTCGCCGCGGCGGGGCTCGACCGGCTTGGCATCGCCGCCGGCGTGGCCGTCGATCTGCTTCCCGCCCCGGCACAGGGGGCGATCGGCATCGAAATCCTGGCCGAACGCGCCGACCTGCGCGCGCTGCTCACCGCGATCGACCATCATCCCACCCATGAAGCGGTCGATGCCGAGCGCGCTTTCCTCGCCGTTTTGGGGGCGGATTGCCATTCCGCGGTCGCCGCTTTGGCGCGGGACGGGCGGCTGCGGGCGGAAATCCTCAGCGCCGACGGCAGCGAAGTGCACGCCGGCGAGGGCGAGCCCGCCGCGCTGGCCGAACGGCTGCTGGCGGACGCCAGCCCGGCGTTGCGGGCGATGTTCTCGCCATGAAAGTGCTGATCGTCCGTCCCCAGCCGGGCGCCGACGAGACGGCGGCACGGGCGCGGGCGATGGGGTTGATGCCGATCGTCGCGCCGCTCTTCACGGTCCGCGCCCGCGCCTGGACCCCGCCCGATCCCTCCCGGTTCGATGCCGTCCTGCTCACCAGCGCCAACGCCGCCCGCCACGGCGGTGACGGCATGACGCCGTTCCTCGACTTGCCCTGCTACGCGGTCGGCGAGCGCACCGCCCAGGAAGCACGCAGTGCCGGGTTCGCCGAGGTGCACACCGGCGCCTCGGATGCCGCGGCCCTGCTCGCGCTTGCCGAGCAGGACGGCGCCAAATCGCTGCTTCACCTGTGCGGCGAGGATCATGTCGATCTCAAGCGGGTCACGAGCCTGCCCGTCTACGCGGCAGACTCCTCGGGAGCGCTCCCGCCGGACGTCGAACAGGCCCTCGTCCTGCTCCATTCCCCGCGCGCCGCCGCTCGTTTCGCCGTGCTGACGGGAAACCGACGCGGCGCGATCCGGATCGCCGCAATCAGCGCCGAGACGGCTGCCGTGGCCGGCGCGGGCTGGCGATCGGTCGACATCGCCGCCGCGCCGCGCGACCAAGCCTTGCTGGAGCTTGCCGCCAAGCTGTGCCAGACTGAGCGCGCATGAACGGCGATTACGATCCGGTCGAGACCTACAAGCCGCGGCGCGCGTGGCTGCGGCCGCTGATCCTGCCCGGAATCGCCTTCCTGCTCGGCCTCGGCGCGATGGGCTATCTGCTCGGCCATTGGGACGCGGGGGCCCGGGCGCTGGGCATCACGCCGACGCCGACGCCGGCGGCGGCGGTTCAGGCGGCGCCCCCTCCCGCGGCCGCGCCCCCACCGCAAGCCGCCGCCGCACCGGCGGCCGGCGACGAGCCGGAGCGGATCCTGATCGATCCCGAGGTCGGCCGCCGGGTCGCCGCGCTCGAGCTCAGGATCGCCCAGCTCGACACCCAGTCGCGCGCTGCGGTCGGCAATGCCGACCGGGCCGAGGGGCTGCTGGTCGCCTTTGCGGCGCGGCGCGCGCTCGATCGCGGCGTCGCCCTGGGCTTCCTCGAGGCGCTGCTGCGCCAGCGTTTCGGCACGAGCCAGCCGCGCGCGGTCGGCATGATCATCCTCGCCGCGCGCAACCCGGTGACGCTGCAGGAGCTGCAGCTCGGCCTGCAGGAAGCCGGGCCGCGGCTGATCGGCACCCCGCCCGACGCCGGCTGGTGGACCGCGGTCAAGGCCGAACTGGGCGGGCTGATCACGGTCAGGCGGCGCGACACCCCCTCGCCCGAGCCGACCGAGCGGCTGCGCCGCGCGACCCAACGGCTCGAGGCGGGCCAGGTCGAGGTCGCGCTGGCCGAGGTGATGCGAATCCCCGGCCGCGACACGGCGGCCGACTGGGTCCGCAAGGCGCGGCTTTACGTCGCCGCGCGCGAGGCGCTCGACACGATCGAGACCGCCGCCTTGCTCGAGCCGCGGACGCCGGCGGCTGCCCCCGGACCGGCGCCGGCGCGGCCGGCCCCAGCCCGGCCAGCCGCCGCGCCGCAGCCAGCGAGGCCTGCCAGACCTCGATAGGAGGTCAGCGACGGGCGGCCCTGCCGATGCGGATCAGGGTGAGCGTGAAGTCGAGCTCGGCATTGGGCGGGACCACGCCGGGGCGGCCCCGCGCGCCATAAGCCAAAGCGGCCGGGATCCGGAAGCGGTAGCGCCCGCCCTCGTTCATCAGCAGCAGCGCCTCGGTGAAGCCGGGGATTGCGTCGGCGACGCGCAGGCCGACCGGCTGCGCAGTCGAATCGAAGACGGTCCCGTCGGCCAGACGGCCCTCATAGGTGACGAGCACGGCATCGGCCGGCTGCGGCCGGCGGCCCGTCCCGGGCTCGAGGACCTGGAAGCGAAGCCCGGAGGCGGTCGTAACGGCGGGCGGCGGCGGCGCGGGCGGCGGCGCGTCGGCCTGCAAGACAAGAAGCGAAAGAAGAATCAGCATCGTCGAAATCTGGAGCGGGCGAAGGGATTCGAACCCTCGACCCCAACCTTGGCAAGGTTGTGCTCTACCCCTGAGCTACGCCCGCTCTGAGCGGGACCGGCGGGCCGGTCCGGGTAAGGCGGCGGCTGCTAGCATGGGCCTTTGGACCCGGCAACCCCCGTCATCATGGGCTTGGCAGACGGTGCCGTCATCCCACATAGGGCGTTGGATAGGACGCTGTCGGAGAGTTTGAAGTGGCGACATTGGGGCTGAGCGAGGCCGAGCGCGAGGCAGTGGAGAAATTCCGGCGCGACGTGATCGAGCCGAGCATGACCAGCCTCGTCATCCTCGATTTCTGGGCGGAGTGGTGCGGGCCGTGCAAGCAGCTCACCCCGCTGCTCGAGAAGGTCGCCGCCCAATATGCCGACCGCGGCGTCACGCTGGTCAAGCTCAATGTCGACGAGGAGAAATTGATCGCGGCCCAATTCCGCATCCAGTCGATCCCGACCGTCTACGCCTTCTTCCAGGGCCAGCCGGTCGCCGACCTTTCCTCGGCGCGGACCGAAGGCCAGCTGACCGGCGCGCTCGATCAGATTCTTGCCCAGCTGCCGGTGCAGGGCGAGGCGCAAGCGCTCGAGGCCGAGATCGAGCCGCTGATCGCGATGGGCGAGCAGGTGCTGGGCGAAGGCGACGCGGAACGGGCCGCCAATATCTTCCAGCAGATTTTCGAGATGGCGCCCGAGAATCCCGAGGTGATTTCGGGCCTCGCCCGCGCCCTGCTCGCCGCCGGCCGGGCCGACGAGGCGCGCGCGAAGCTGGAGAACCTGCCCGAAAAGGCCGAGAACGACCCGGCGATCGCCCGGGCCCGCTCGGCACTGGCGCTGGCCGACGCCGCGCCCGCCGCCGACAGCGCCGAGCTCGAGGCCCGGATCGCGCGCGATCCCGACGATCACGAGGCGCGACTCGACCTCGCCGGCGCGCTGATGGCGCGCGGCGACCGCGACGGCGCCGCCGAGCAACTGCTCGAAAGCATCGGGCGCGACCGCGACTGGAACGAGGGCGCGGCGCGCAAGCGGCTGCTGCAGATTCTCGAGGCGGTCGGGCTCGAAGACCCATGGGCGGGTGCGCAGCGGCGCCGGCTCTCGGCCATATTGTTCGGCTAAATGGAAAGCGCGCTCCTTCGCGTGCCGGTCTTCCCGCTGGCGGGCGCGCTGCTTTTCCCGCGCGCCCAGCTCCCTTTGCATATCTTCGAGCCACGCTACCGGGCGATGATTCGGGACGCGCTCGCCAGCGACCGGCTGATCGCGATGATCCAGCCCAAGGATGCGGGGGAGCCTCCGGCCCTGTTCGAAATAGGCTGCCTCGGCCGGATCGGCGCCTGCGACGAGCTCGACGACGGCCGCTTCAACATCGTCCTCGAAGGCCTCAGCCGCTTTCGCGTCGCGCGCGAGGCCGATGTCGATACGCCCTACCGCCAGGTCGACGCCGATCGCGGCGGGTTCGACGAGGAGGAGGATGCCGCGCTCGGCATCGCCCAGCGCGCCGAAGTCGAGCGCGAGGCGAGGCGCTATGCCGACGCGCTCGGCTACATGGTCGAATGGGAATCGGTGTCGCGGCTCGACGACGAGATGCTGGTCAACGGCATCGCCCAGATCGCGCCGCTGGACGTCGGTTCGAAGCAGGCGCTGCTCGAAGCCGCCGACCTCGCCCAGCGCGCCGACCTGCTCGTCCAGTTCATGCAGTTCCAGCGGATGGCGCCGGGCGGCGCCGACGGACCCGAGACGCTGCAATAGGGCCTAGATCGGCAAGCCGCGCAGCAGCAGCGGCAATTCGCCGCTCTCGCCCCGCGCTTCGGCCATCAGGCGTTCCTTGAGCGGCCCGATCCGCTGCACCATCCCCATGCCGAAACGGCGGACCGCGGAGGCGGCGCGCCCGGGCACGCCGTACAGCCGGGTCAGCGAATCGGTCGCCATCGCCACCGTGAAGGTGTCGAGGCTGCGCCAGCGCTCGTAGCGCTCCAGCAATTGGGCGTCGCCGAGGTCGAGGCCGAGCCGCGCCCCTTCGACCAGCACCTCGGCCAGGGCGGCCGCGTCGCGAAAGCCGAGGTTGAGCCCCTGGCCGGCGATCGGGTGGATGCCGTGGGCGGCATCGCCGGCGAGGGCCAGCCTGAGGCCGGTTATCCGCGCGGCATGGTGGAAGCCCAGCGGATAGGTCCAGCGCGGTCCCGCGAGCGCGACGGCGCCGAGGAATCCGCCCATCCGCTTCTCGATCTCGTGCGCCAGGGCGCGCTCCGCCAGGCCGAGGATCGCCGCGGCATCGCGCTTCCCGACCGACCAGACGATCGCCGAGCGCGGCCGGCCGTCCGCGTCGGCAAGCATCGGCAGGATCGCGAACGGCCCGCCGGGATAAAAAATTTCATAAGCGGTTTCGCCGTGCGGCCGATCGTGGGCGACGGTGGCGACGATCGCGACATGTTCGTAGGCCCAGCGCGCGAGCGGGATGCCGGCGGCTTCGCGCGCCGGCGAATTGCGGCCTTCGGCGGCGACCAGCAGCGGCGCCGCGAGCAGCCTTCCGTCCACCAGCGCGACCCGCACTCCATTCGCATCGCGGACGGTCTCGGCGGGTCTGGCGGGCATCAGCAGCCGGATCCGTTCGGCTGCCAGCGCGCTGTCCCGCAATGCCGCGCGAAGCAGCCGGTTTTCGACCATCATGCCGAGCGGATCGTCGCCCTCGGCGGGCTCGAACGCGATGCCGCCGGGTTCGAGGCCCTCGCTGACCCGGATCGCCCGGATCGGGCAGGTCGCCCCTTCCAGCCGTTCGGCGACGCCGAGCATCTCCAGCATCCGCCAGGACGAGCTCGAGACGGCGGTCGCGCGGCCGTCATAGGCCGGCGCGACCTGGGTCGCCGGGTCGGCGGGATCGACGACGAGCACGGAGAGCCCGTGCCGGTCGAGCGCGAGGGCGAGGCTGAGCCCGACCAGGCCGCCGCCGAGGATGATGACGTCTGCGCGATCCATTTCAGCGCCTTAGCGTTGCGCCGATGCAACGCCAAGCGCTTGACCCGGGAGTCCGGGGAGGCGCATTAGGGACAGCGGGAACATTTGGGGCACATGCGGATGGCGACTGCAACCGCGCAAAGGGACCGGCCGGGCCGCCTCGCGCAGTGGCGCGCGGGATTGAGGCGCGCCGCCCGCCGATCGCGCAGCTTCTTCGGCGGCGTCGCGCTCAGCGGCGGCACCCTGTTCGCGCTCGTCGCCCTCCTCACCTATCATCCGAGCGATCCTTCGCTGAACACCGACGCCGCCGGCCCGGTCCGGAACTGGATGGGCGCGCCAGGCGCCTGGACCTCCGATCTCCTGCTGACTTTGCTGGGGCCGCCGGTCGGGCTGCTCCTGCCGGTGATCCTGGTGATCGGCCTCAGGCTCGCGCGCGGCACCAAGGCAGGGCGCTGGCTGCGCGCGCTGATCGTCACCGTGCTCGGTATCGCCCTGATCGGTGCCGCGGCCGGGCTGTTCGCGGGCGGCGCGGTGAACGGGCTTCCGGCCGGCTGGGGCGGCGCGATCGGCCTCGCGCTGGCCGGCCTGATCGACTGGGGCCTGTCCTTCCTCGGCAACAGCGGCATCGTCGCGCCGTTCCGGATCGCGATCATCGCCATCGCCGCCGCCGTCGGCCTCGCACTCTGCCTGATCGGGCTCGGCCTCACCGCCGAGGAGCGGCGCTGGCTCTCCGCGCGCGGGCGGGGCGGCGACCCGGCGGATCTGGACGAGGACGATCTACCCGCACTTGCGGACCGGCCGGCGCGCGCCCCGGTGATCGCGTCCGCGCAGCCCCGCGGCCCGGTCATCGCCGACCGCAGCCAGGACGCCGTCCGCCGCCCGCTGCGCGAGCGCCAGCCCTCGCTCGCGCTCGGCGACAGCTATCGCCTGCCCTCGGTCGACCTGCTCAACCCGCCGCCGCCGCGGACCAATGTCGTGCTCGACAAGGCGGCGCTCGAGCGCAACGCCCGGCTGCTCGAATCGGTGCTCGACGATTTCTCGGTCAAGGGCGAGATCGTCGAGGTCCGGCCCGGCCCGGTCGTCACCATGTACGAGCTCGAGCCGGCGAGCGGGATCAAGGCGAGCCGGGTCATCCAACTCGCCGACGACATCGCCCGCAACATGTCGGCTTTGTCGGCGCGGGTCGCGACCATCCCCGGCCGCTCGGTGATCGGCATCGAGCTGCCCAACGCCAAGCGCGAGATGGTGATCCTCTCGGAGTTGATCTCGAGCCCGGCCTTCGAGGACCAGGTTGCGCAGCTGCCGATCATCCTCGGCAAGAACATTGCCGGCGATCCGGTCGTCGCCGACCTCGCGCCGATGCCGCATCTGCTCGTCGCCGGAACCACCGGCTCGGGCAAGTCGGTCGGGCTCAACTGCATGATCCTGTCTTTGCTCTACCGGCTCACCCCCGAGCAGTGCAAAATGATCCTGATCGATCCCAAGATGCTCGAGCTCAGCGTCTACGACGATATCCCACACCTTCTGTCACCGGTCGTCACCGAGCCCGCCAAAGCGATCCGCGCGCTCAAATGGACGGTCGAGCAGATGGAGGAGCGCTACCGGATGATGGCCTCGGTCGGGGTGCGCCAGCTGTCCAGCTTCAACGCCAAGGTCCGTGAAGCCAAGATGAAGGGCCAGCCGCTCGGCCGCCGCGTCCAGACCGGCTACGACCCCGAAACCGGCCAGCCGCGCTACGAGATGGAGGAATTGGACTACGACGTGCTGCCGCAGGTCGTCGTCATCGTCGACGAGCTCGCCGACCTGATGATGACCGCCGGCAAGGAGGTCGAGTTCCTGATCCAGCGGCTCGCCCAGAAGGCGCGCGCCGCCGGCATCCACCTGATCATGGCGACCCAGCGCCCCTCGGTCGACGTCATCACCGGCGTCATCAAGGCGAACCTGCCGACCCGGATCTCCTTCTCGGTCACCTCGAAGATCGATTCGCGGACCATCCTGGGCGAGCAGGGCGCCGAGCAGCTGCTCGGCAAGGGCGACATGCTCTACATGCCCGGCGGCAAGCAGATCGCCCGCGTCCACGGCCCGTTCGTCTCCGACGAGGAGGTCCGCGCCGTCGCGGATTTCTGGCGCGCCCAGGGCCGGCCCGAATATGTCCAGTCGGTCACCGAGGAGCCCGAGGACGGCGGCTATATGTTCGAAGGCCAGCCGATCGGCGAGGACGATGCCGAAACCCAGCTGTTCCGCAAGGCGGTCCAGGTCGTCGCCGAAAGCCAGAAGGCTTCGACTTCTTACCTGCAGCGGCAATTGCGGGTCGGCTACAACAATGCCGCCCGCCTGATCGAGCGAATGGAGAAAGAGGGCGTGGTCAGCGCCCCCGACCATGTCGGCCGCCGCGAAGTGCTGGTCGATCCGGAGGGCAGGCCGCTGGTCTGAGCGGAACCGGCGGGGTTCACTGGACATTCAAGCCCGACGCGGCATATCGCGCCCCTATTCAGGCAGTCTCGGAAGGATATTTCATGTTGCGCCTTTGCGCCGTCGCTCTCGCCGCCGCCGTGCCGGTTGCGCTTCACGCCCAGGCGGCGCCGGCCGGCCTTGCCCAGGTGCAAGCCCATTTACGCGCGGTCGACACGATGACCGCGGGCTTCACCCAGAGCGGCCGGCGCGGCCGCACGCTCACCGGCACGCTCACCATCCGCCGCCCCGGCCATGTCCGCTTCGACTATGGCGGCAGCGCCAACATGCTGATCGTCGGCGACGGCCGCGCGCTGACCTTCATCGACTATGACGTCGGCCAGCGGCAGCGCTGGCCGATCAACGATTCGCCGCTGTCTGTGCTGCTCAATCCCGACCAGGACCTGGCGCGCTTCGCCCGGGTCGTGCAGAACGATTCCCAGGTGCTGATGATCGAGGCGCGCGACGCGCGCCGCCGCGAGTTCGGCACCATCACCATCGCCTTCGCCAAGGTACCGGGAGCGCCCGCCGGGCTGAGCCTTCAGGGCTGGAACACGCGCGACGCGCAAAACAATCTGACCACGGTGCGGCTCTCGAACCAGCGCTTCAACGTGCCGGTCGCCGACACCGCTTTTCGCTATCGCGAGCCGACCCGCCGCGGGCCCCGAGGCTGAACGTTCGTTCATCTGGGCGACAGGTCGCGAGGCCTAAAACCGAACTGCAATTGCCGGCCCCGGTCTGGGTTTTCCCCCTGTTGCCCGAACCGGGCCGCGCAATTGACCTCGCGTAGCAACGCTTGGTGGGCCTCCGCTCCACGCCCCCGGAGCGGGGGCCCTTCCATGTTCGGCTCCTCCCCCTCCATCGACAGGCAGCCACGCTGCCGCTAAGCCCCGCGCCATGTCTTCCGCTTTGAAAATCGCCTCCTGGAACATCAATTCGATCCGCGCCCGCATCGAGATCGTCGAGAAATTCCTCGTCGAGGAAAGCCCAGACATCCTCTGCCTGCAGGAGACCAAGGTCCGCGACAGTGAGTTCCCGGAAGGCCTGTTCCGGCGCCTCGGCTACAACCACATCATCATCTGCGGCCAGCCGATGCACCATGGCGTCGCCATCGCCTCCAGAGTGCCGATCCGCGAGGACGACCGGAACGACTGGCAGGCGAACGGCGAGGCGCGCCATGTCGGGGTGCGGCTCGATTGCGGCATCCGGCTGGAGAATGTCTACGTCCCCGCCGGCGGCGACATCCCCGACCGCGAGCTCAACCCCAAGTTCGGCCAGAAGCTCGACTTCCTCGAGCGGATGAGGCGCTGGTCGGAACGCTGCGGCTGCCCGACGATCATGGTCGGCGACTTCAACGTCGCGCCGCTGGAATGCGATGTCTGGAGCCACAAGCAGTTGCTCAACGTCGTCAGCCATACGCCGATCGAGGTCGCGGCGCTGACCAGGCTGCAGGCGAGCAACGACTGGGTCGACCTCGGCCGCCATTTCCATCCGGCGCCGCAGCGGCTCCACACCTGGTGGAGCTACCGCTCGCCCGACTGGACGAAGAACGACCGCGGCCGGCGGCTCGACCATATGTGGGCGACCGGGGACGTCGCCAAGCTCGCCAGGGCGCACCGCGTCTACGAACCCTGCCGCAACTGGACGCGGCCTTCGGACCATGTCCCGCTGATGACGGAATTCGCGCTCTGATGGGCGCGCGGGACGTCGCCCGCGCGATCGACGCCCTCCGGCGCGGCTGGCCGGTGGCGGTCGACGATATCTCGTTGCTCGCGATCGAGACCGCCGACGAAGAGGGCCTGGCGGCGTTCGACGGCAGCAAGGCGCCGGCAAGCCTGCTGATCTCCGGCAATCGCGCGGCGACGCTGAAGCTCACCAATCAGCGCGAGGCGCTGCCGACCGAGCCGGTGCTGATCGAGCGCAGCCCGTGGATCGACCTCGCGGTGGCAACCGCGATCGCCGACCCGGCGCTCGACCTCGCCACTCCGCTCAAGGGGCCGTTCCGGACCGCGCCGCTCTGCGCGCCGCCGACGGCCGCGGCCGCGCTCCGGCTGGCGCGGCTGGCGGGGCTGCTGCCGGCGCTCTTCACCCGCCGGGACGGACCCGCCGAAGCACGCGTAGCCGCTGATGACGTCATGACGTTCGGGACCGGGGCCGACCTGCGCATCGTCTCGCGCGCGCGCCTGCCCAACCGGTTCGCCGAGCAGGCCGAGATCATCGCCTTCCGCGCGGACGGGGATACGGCGGAGCATGTCGCGCTGATCCTCGGCGCGCCGTCGGGCGAGCCGCCGCTGGTGCGCGTCCATAGCGAGTGCCTGACCGGCGACGCGCTGGGCTCATTGAAATGCGATTGCGGGCCGCAGCTGGAGGCGGCGCTGACCCAGATCGCGGCGTCGGGCTGGGGGATATTGCTCTACCTCAGGCAGGAGGGGCGCAGCATCGGCCTGGTCAACAAGCTGCGCGCCTATGCGCTGCAGGACCAGGGGTTCGACACCGTCGATGCGAATTTGAGGCTCGGCTTCGGCGACGACGAGCGCGATTATGCGGTGGCGGCGCGGATGTTGGCGAAAGTGTCGCGCAGCGCGATCAAATTGCTCACCAACAACCCCCGAAAGGTGGCGGCGCTGAGGGCGGAAGGGATCGACGTGGTCGAGCAAGTGCCGCTCAAAGTTGCCGCGAACGTCCATAACCGCGCCTATCTCGACGCGAAACGGGACCGGAGCGGCCACCAGCTCTAGGCGAGCAAAGCCGCGACCTCGTCGAAATCGCGGGCGATATGGTGGACGCCCAAGGCGCGCAGCCGGGCGGCATGGCCGGGCAGGCAGTGGCGGCCGGCGATAAGGCCAATCACTTCGGCGCCCGAGGCGACCGCGCCTTCGACGCCGACCGGCGAATCCTCGATGATCGCGGTCCGCGCGATCGGCACCCCGAGCGCGGCGGCGGCGTGGAGATAGAGGTCCGGCGCCGGCTTGCCGCGCGCGACATGCTCGCGCCCCGAGAAGATCCTGTCGCCGAACGCGCCCTCGAGGCCGAGATGGGCGAGGTGGCGGCCGACCCACTCGCTCGAGCTCGACGAGCAGATCGCCCGGGGCAGGGCCGGCGGCAGCGAGCGGATGAACCGGACCGCGCCGGCGACCTCCTCCAGACCCTCGGCAAGCGCCCGGGCGTCCTCCTCGGCGCGGGCGTCGTGAAAGGCGGCGGGCACCGGCCCGCCGATCCAGCGCTCGATCGCGGCGAGGAAGTCGAGCCCGGCCAGCCCCATGAAATTGTTCATCGACTGCTCGACGCTGGTCGGGTGGCCGATCTGGGTGAGATAGTCGGCGATCTGCTTGTTGCCGGCCCATTCGCTTTCGAGCAGGACGCCGTCGAAATCGAAGATCAGCGCCTCGAACCTCATCGGCGCGGCCCGAACAAGGCGGTCCCGACCCGGACGTGGGTCGCGCCGACCATCACCGCGGTTTCGAAATCGGCCGACATCCCCATCGACAGGCCGGCGACGCCATGACGCCGCGCCAGCTCGGCGAGCAGGGCGAAATAGGGCGCGGCCTCGACCCCTTCGGGGGGGATGCACATCAGGCCGACGACCGGCAGGCCCCGCGCCTGCTCGAGCAAGGCGGGGAGGTCGGCGACCGGGCAGCCGCCTTTCTGCGGCTCGTCGCCGATATTGACCTGGACGAAGCAATCGGGCCGCCGGCCGGTTTTCGCCATCGCCCTCGCCAGAGCGGCGGCGAGCGACGGGCGGTCGAGCGAATGGACGGCATCGAACAAAGCGGCGGCCTCCTCGGCCTTGTTCGACTGGAGCCGGCCGACCAGATGGAGGCGGATTCCGGGATGGCGGGCGCGCAGCGCGGGCCACTTGGCCTGCGCCTCCTGCACCCGATTCTCGCCGAAGTCGCGCTGGCCCTCGCCGATCAGCGCCTCGATCGCTTCAGCGGGCTGGGTCTTGGCGACGGCGACGAGGGTGACGTCGTCCGGCTTGCGCCCGGCGAGCGCGGCGGCCTTGGCGATGCGGGCCTCGATCTCGCTCAGTGGGGATTGCGGCATGGCGGTGCTATAGGAAGGGCGATGTCCGCCCGCCAGCCTTTGCCGCGCCTCTGGCTGATCACCGACGAGCGGCTGGGCGACGGCCTGTTCGACGCGATCGCCCGCCTGCCCCATGGCGCCGGCATCGTCTTCCGCCACCACAGCCTTGCAGAAGTCGCGCGGCGCGACTTGTTCGCGCGGGTGAAGGCGGCGGCGCCCGGCCCGGTCCTGCTCGCCGGCCCGGCCGACCGGGCACGGGCCTGGGGCGCCGACGGCAGCCACGGAAGCGGCCGCGGCGCGGGGCTGCGCAGCGCGCCGGTCCACAACTACGCCGAAATCCGCGCCGCCGAGCGCGACGGCGCGGCCTTCCTCTTCCTCTCGCCGGCCTATCCGACCCGCAGCCACCCCAAGGCGCGCCCGCTCGGCCTGGCGCGCTTCGCCTGGCTCGCGCGCCGCACCCAGCTACCGGTCATCGCGCTCGGCGGCATGGACGATGCGCGCGGGCGCAGGCTCGCCTCGTTCGGCGCTTACGGCTGGGCTGGGATCGACGCCTGGAGCAGTTAGAACCGGAACGCGGTGCCCACATAGACCGCCTGGCTGTCGCGGCGGTTGTCGCGGGCGAGGGGCTCGAGGCGGTCGCGGGCGATGCGGTAGCGGGCGCCGGCGGTGACGTCGATGTTGCGGGCGATCGTGAAGGCGCCGCCGACGTCGAGCGAATAGGCCTGGTCCTCGGCGAGGATGCGCTGGCCGCCCTGGGCGCGCTCGGCGGCGACCGCGACGCTGCCGGTGAGGCGGCGGGTGGCGCGGTAGCTCATCCCGACCTGGGCCGATTCGCGGGTGCCGGCGATCAGCCCGGCATCGGCCTGGGCGAGATCGCCGGAAATGGCGAAGCGCCGCCAGCCCAGCGAGACGCCGAGATTGTAGGAACTGGGTGTGATCGCGGTCACCGCCGAGGCCGAAGTCGGGCCGGCGGCGCGCTGCGCGTCGGCCATCGTGTTGGAGCGGGCGCGAATCGCGACCTGGAGGCCGCGGCTGCGCTCGCCTGAGGCGGTCGCCGGCGTGAAACGGAACTCGCTGCCGGCGCCGGCGCCGCGGCGGGCGAGCAAAGCGGCGAGTCGCGGATCGGAGACGGCCGGCGTGAACGCGCTCATGGGCCGCGCATTGACGGCCGCAGCCGCCGCGCGATTCCCCTTGTTTCTCTGAGTGGTAGTGGCGAAGGCAGGGGCGAGCACCAGCGCCATCGCGAGCAGCGATGCGCTTCCTGCCGTGCCGATGGCCCTAAGCCTCCTCACAACGCCTTTCTCCCCTCCACACCGGGATTTAGTACGAGTCGAACGCGAATCCCAGCGAAGCGTGCCCTAGGCCCTTGAATCTCCCGCCGTTGTTGCAACTTTCACACAATCCTCCTTTCCCCCCGATGAAGCGTAGGGCATAGGGCGGGCCACAGAGCGCAACAGCGCTTGCCGGGCGCGCGCCGATATCTATAACGGCGAGCACCCCTTACGTATCCAAGGACCCCTTATGGCTCGCGTACTTTCTCTCGGCCTGGCCGTCGCCGCCGCCGTCTCCCTGACCGGCTGCCAGTCTTTCGATCGTTTCATGTTCGGGCCGCCCAGAAACGAGCTCAGGGACCCGCGCCACGCCGACATGGCCGCCAGCCAGGTGACGACGATCGGCGTCAACGCCTATCTCTGGCGCGCGGCGCTGGAGACGCTCTCCTTCGCGCCGCTCGCCCAGACCGATTCCAACGGCGGCGTGCTGGTCACCGAATGGTATTCCAACCCGCAGAACCCCGGCGAGCGCGCCAAGGTGACGGTCGCGATCCTCGACCGCGACCTGCGCGCCGATGCGCTGCGCGTCACCGCCGCCCGCCAGGTCCAGCAGAACGGCCAGTGGGTCGACGCGCCGGTGACGGCGGCGACCGTCCAGCGGCTCGAGGACATCATCCTCACCCGCGCCCGCGACCTCCGGCGCGCGGGGATCGCCCGATAGACCTCTATTGGAGCAAGCTTCCGCGATGGCATCGCGCTTCAATCCGTTAAAAGCCGATGCGCATTGGCAGAAGGTCTGGGACGAGGCAGGCTCGTTCCGCGCGGCCGACGACAGCGGCCGGCCCAAGGCCTATATATTGGAGATGTTCCCCTATCCGTCAGGGCACATCCATGTCGGCCACGGGCGGAACTATGTGATGGGCGACGTTCTCGCCCGCTATAAGCGGATGAAGGGCTTCGAAGTCCTGCACCCGATGGGCTGGGACGCGTTCGGCATGCCCGCCGAGAATGCTGCGATGGAGCAGAGGGTCCATCCGGGCGAATGGACGAGAGCGAACATCGAGGCGATGCGACGGCAGCTCAAGCTGCTCGGCCTGGCGCTTGACTGGAGCCGGGAGTTCGCGACTTGCGATTCCTCTTATTACGGCCACGAACAGGCCTTGTTCGTCGATCTGTTCGAGGCCGGGCTCGTCTATCGCAAGGAAAGCGAGGTCAATTGGGATCCGGTCGACATGACCGTGCTCGCCAACGAGCAGGTGATCGATGGGCGCGGCTGGCGTTCGGGCGCCCTGGTCGAACGGCGCAAGCTCAGCCAATGGTTCCTGAAGATAACCGATTTCGCCGAAGAGCTGCTCGAAGGGCTGGCGGGGCTCGACCAGTGGCCCGACAAGGTCCGGCTGATGCAGGAGAACTGGATCGGCAAGAGCCGCGGAATGAAATTCCGCTTCCGGATCGCTAATCCGCAGCCGGGTTTCGAAAGCCTCGAAGTCTTCACGACTCGGCCCGACACCATTTTCGGATCGAGCTTCGCCGCTTTGTCGCTCGATCATCCGATCGCGCTGGCGCTGGCCGGGAAGCGGCCTGAGGTCGCCGCCTTCATCGCCGAGTGCAAGAAGGGCGGGACCACCGAGGCCGAGCTGGAGACGGCGGAGAAGCTCGGCTTCGATACCGGCCTCAAGGCCGTCCATCCGCTCGACCCCGACTGGCTGCTTCCCGTCTACATCGCCAATTTCGTGCTGATGGATTACGGCACCGGCGCCATTTTCGGCGTGCCCGGGCACGATCAGCGCGACTTCGAATTTGCGCGCAAATACGCGCTGCCGATCACCCGCGTTGTTGCCGCCTCCCCGGAGGATGCGGACAGACCCGTCGAATGCGAGGCCGAGCCGGGCGAGGGCGTGCTGGTCAATTCGCGCTTTCTCGACGGCATGGACGTCGAGAACGCCAAGGCGGCGGTGATCGCTCGGGCCGAGGCGGAAGGCTGGGGCGAAGGCACGATCGTCTGGCGCCTGCGCGATTGGGGCGTCTCCCGCCAGCGTTATTGGGGTACTCCGATCCCGATCATTCACTGCGCGGCCTGCGGCGCCGTGCCAGTGCCGAAGGACCGGCTTCCGGTCGTTCTGCCCGAGGACATCGACTTCGAGGCGCCCGGCAACCCGCTCGACCGGCATCCGAGCTGGAAGCATGCCCAATGCCCGAAATGCGGCGGAACCGCGGAGCGGGAAACCGACACGCTCGATACGTTCGTCGATTCCTCCTGGTACTTCATCCGCTTCGCCAGCCAGCCGGACGACCGGCCGTTCGACAAGGCTGCGGCCGAGCGCTGGCTGCCGGTCGATCAGTATATCGGCGGCGTCGAGCATGCGATCCTGCACCTGCTCTACGCCCGCTTCTGGACCCGGGCGCTGCGGCGGCTCGGCATGCTGGACATGGCCGAGCCGTTCCAGGGGCTGTTCACGCAAGGGATGGTGACCCACCTCACTTATCGAGACCCGGACGGCAACTGGCTGCTGCCGGAAGAAGCGGAAGCGGCGATAGCCGCGGGTCTTCCGGTCACCCCCGGCCGAATCGAGAAGATGTCGAAGTCCAAGAAGAACGTGATCCCGCCCGAGCCGATCGTCGCGCAATATGGCGCGGACGCGCTGCGCTGGTTCCTGCTCTCCGACTCGCCGCCCGAGCGGGATTTGCAATGGACCGACGCCGGGATCGAGGGAGCCTGGCGCTTCATCCAGCGGCTCTGGCGGCTCGCGAGCGCCAGGCGCGGCGACGAGGGGGAAGACGGGGAGCTGGCGCGCAAGCTCCACCAAACCATCGCCGCGGTCGGCGCCAATATCGAGGCGCTGGCGTTCAACAAGGCGGTGGCCAACATTTACGAGCTCGCCAATGCGATCGAAAAGGCGCCTCCTTCAGGCTCGCGCGCGGCGGCGGTCGAGGCGATGATCCGGCTGGTCGCGCCGATGGTGCCGCACGTCGCCGAGCAGGCCTGGGCGGCGGCGGGGCGGCCCGGCCTGATCGCCGACGCCGCCTGGCCCGAGGCCGATCCGGCCCTGCTGGTCGAGGACGAGGTGACGATCGCGGTCCAGGTCAACGGCAAGCTCAGGGACACGCTGACCGCGCCCAGGGGCGCGCCCCGCGAGCGGCTGGAGGAGATGGCGCTCGCCTCCGAGAAAGTGGTGCGGATCCTCGACGGCAAGCCGCCGCGCAAGGTGATCGTCGTGCCCGACCGGCTGGTGAACCTCGTCGCATGAAGCGAGCCGCGCTCCTCGCCCTCCTGCTCGCTTTGGCCGGCTGCACCCTGCGACCGCTGTACGCGGGCGGGGCAGCGGGGCCGGTGGCGCGGGCGCTGCACGGCGTCCAGGTCGCGCCGATCCAGGGAAGGGCCGGCTGGCTGGTCCGGACCGCGCTCGAGGACCGGCTCGGCGACGGCCGCGGCGATCCGGTCTACCGGCTCGAGGTCGAGCTCGACGACGACATCACCGGCTTCGGCATCCGCTCCGACAATGCGGTGACGCGCGAGCGGCGGACGCTGCGCGCGCGCTACCGGCTGGTCGACGCGCGGGTCGGCACCGTCCTGCTCGACGCGACCGCCGGCTCCGACGCCGGCATCGACGTCGTTTCCAGCGAATATGCGACCGTCGCCGCCGAGCAGACCGCATTGGAGCGGCTCGCGGTCGAGATCGCCGACCAGATCGTCAGCCGAATCGCGCTCTACGCCTCGCGCCGCGGCGGCGCGGCGGCCGCACCGTGAAGGCCAACCGCGCCCAGATCGAGAAGGCGCTCAGGGCGCCATCCGTCGAAATCCGCTTCTTCCTCCTCCACGGCCCCGACGAATCCGGCAGCCGCGCGCTGGTCAGGGCGCTCGGCGAAGCGATGGGGCCCGAGGCCGAGCGGATCGACCTTGCCGGCGCCGACCTGAAGGCCGATCCGGCGCGGCTCGCCGACGAGGCGGCGGCGATCTCCATGTTCGGAGACCGGCGCTGGATCCAAATCGAACCGGCCGGGGAGGAGAGCGTGCCGGCGCTCGAGGCCCTGCTCGAGGTGCCGGCGGCGGGCAATCCGGTGGCGCTGGTGGCCGGCGCGCTGCGGCCGGCCTCGAAGCTGCTCAAGCTGGCGCTCGCCGCGCCCCAGGCGCTCGTCTTCGCCAGCTACGTCCCCGACGCGCGCGAGGCCGAGCGGCTGGCGCTCGAACTGGCCCGCGGCCACGGCCTCATCGTCCGGGGCGACGTCGCCCGGCGGATCGCGGAAAGCTGCGGCGGCAACCGCGCGCTGATCGAGCAGGAGCTCGCCAAGTTCGCGCTCTACGCCGACGCCTCGCCCGCCAGCCCCAAGCCGGTCGACCATGACGTCGTCGACGCGCTCGGCGCGGCCGCCGACGAGGGCGACCTTTCCCGTCTGGTCGACAGCGCCGGCAATGGCGACGCGGCCGCGCTCGAGGCCGAATTGGTGCGGCTGCGCGGCGAGGGGCAGGAGGGAATCACCCTGATTCGGGCGATGCTGCGGCGGATGGCGCTGCTCGCGCGCCTCAGGGCCGAGGTCGAGCAGGGGTCGAGCCCGTCCGCCGTCATGGCGTCTGCTGGCAAGTCTCTGTTCTTCAAAGAGAAAGCCAGTATCGAGGGGCAATTGCGGCGGTGGCGCGGCGAGCTCATCGCCAAGGCGATGAGCCGCCTCGCCGACGCCGAGCGGCAGGTCAAGACGTCGGGGGGGGTCGGCCCGGTCGCCGCCGACGCCGAATTGTTCGCGATCTGCCGCCAGGCGGCGCGGCTGCGCTAGAATTTGTCGCCGCTGAGGCGCTGGCAGATCATGTCGAGCTGGTCGAGGCTCGAATAAGACAGGCTGACGGTGCCGCCCTTGGGGCTGTGCTTGATCGCGACCTTGAGGCCCAGCAGATCGCCCAATTGCCGCTCAAGCGCGGCGATGTCGGCGGCGCTGCCTTTATATTCGATCGGCGGCAGCCGCTCCCGGCGCGGCTTGCCCGCGCGGGCCAGCCGTTCGGCCTCGCGCACCGACAGGCCGCGGCGGACGATCTCCTCGGCCAGGCCTTCCGGATCGCTGGCGGTGACGAGCGCGCGGGCGTGGCCCATGCTCAACTGCCCGGTCCCGACCATCACCTGCACCTTGGGCGGAAGATCTAGCAATCTCAATAGGTTAGCGACATGGCTGCGCGACTTGTGGACGATCCGGCCGAGCTCCTCCTGGGTGTGGCCATAGTCCTCGACGAGCCGGCGATAGGCCTGCGCCTCCTCGATCGCGTTCAGATCCTCGCGCTGGATGTTCTCGACCAAGGCGACTTCCAAGGTCTCCTCTTCGCTGAACGCGCGGACGATCGCGGGTATTTCGTGGAGGCGGGCGCGCTGCGCCGCGCGCCAACGCCGTTCGCCGGCGACGATCTGGAAGCGGTGGCCGTGCGGGCGGACGACGATCGGCTGGATCACGCCGCGCGCCTGGATCGAGGCGGCGAGCTCGACCAGCGACTCCTCCTGGAAGATCCGGCGCGGCTGGCCGGGATGCGGCTCGATGCTGGCGATCGGCACCATCTGGACCGAACCGCTCCTGCCGTCGCCGGGCGCGACTGACGCCTCCTGCGCAGCCTCGCCGAGCAGCGAGGAGAGGCCGCGCCCCAGGCCGGAGGGCCGCTTGCGGGTCGGAAAGGGATCGCTCATGCCGCCTCCTTCTTGCTGCGCGGCAGCCGCGCGATCAGCTCGCGGGCGAGCGCGATATAGGCCTCCGAGCCCGGGCAGCGATGGTCGTAGATCAAGGCCGGCATGCCGTGGCTCGGCGCCTCGGAGAGGCGGACGTTGCGCGGGATCACGGTCTCGAACACGACCTTGCCGAGGCAGGCGCGGACGTCGGCGGCGACCTGGCTGGACAGGTTGTTGCGCCGGTCGAACATGGTGAGAGCGACGCCGAGGATGGAGAGTTCGGGGTTGAAGCGGGCGCGGATCCGCTCGACCGTCTGGAGCAGCTGGCTGAGCCCCTCCAGTGCGAAGAATTCGGTCTGGAGCGGCACCAGGATCGAATTGGCGGCGATCAGCGCGTTGACCGTCAGGAGGCCGAGCGAGGGCGGGCAATCGATCAGGCAGACGTCCCAGCGCAGATCGGCCGCGCCCTCGAGCGCCTTGTCGAGCCGATGAGTTCTTCCTTGTAATTCAATGAGTTCGATCTCGGCGCCGGACAAATCGACGGTCGCCGGGATGAGGTCGAGCCGCGGCACCCGGGTCGCCACCACCGCCTGCTCGAGCGTGCACTGGCCGGTCAGCAATTCGTAGCTGGAATAGTCGCGCTGGGCGTGGCCGACGCCCATGCCCGTCGAGGCATTGCCCTGCGGATCGAGGTCGATCAGGAGGACGCGGCTGCCGGTCGCGGCCAGGGCGGTGGCGAGGTTGATCGCCGTGGTGGTCTTGCCGACCCCGCCTTTCTGGTTTGCCACCGCGATCCGGATCATCCGCGTTTCCTTCTGCCCGCCCGGCGGACGCCCTCGGCGACGATGATTTGCGCTTCCGGGTCCGTGACGCTCGGTTCGAGCCGGAAGTCACCCTGCCACGAAGGATCGAGCGCTTCCAGTTCCGACTCGGCATTCCGGCCCTTGGGAAGCAGCCAGACGCTGTTTCCTGTGGAAAATCCTGTGCCCAATTCGAGCAGCCGGCCCAACGGGGCGCAGGCGCGGGCGCTGATCACGTCGAACGGCCGCGGCGCCACCCGCTCGGCCTTGCCGGCGACGATCTCCACCGCGACGCCGAGCGATTCGGCGGCGCGATGAAGGAAGTCGGCGCGCAGGCGGCGCTCCTCGACGAGGGTGACGGGGCCAGGGTGCAGCGCGGCGACAATCAGGCCGGGAAAGCCGGCGCCGGTGCCGAGATCGACCCAGGAGGCGCCCGGGCCCGGCGCGAAACGAAGCAACTGGGCCGAATCGGCGATGTGGCGACCCCAAAGCTGGTCGAGGCTCGCCCGGGAAACCAGGTTCTGGCGTTCGTTCTCGGTCCGCAACAAGGCCGCGAAGGCATCGAGCCGCGCCATTGTTCCACGTGGAACATTGAATTCGTGCTCGATCCAGGCCCGCGCCGCCACCTCGTCCATCAGGCGGCCTTGCGGCGGGCATGGACCAGAATCGCGGCGAGGGCCGCCGGCGTGACGCCGCGAATGCGGGCGGCGGCGCCGAGCGTGGAGGGCCGAGCGGCGGACAACCTTTCCACCATTTCATTGGAAAGGCCGGGCAGGCCGGCATAATCGAGGCCCGGGGGGAGTCGCACCGCGTCGTCCGAGCGCAACCGCTCGATCTCGGCCTGCTGGCGGGCGACATAAGGGGCGTAGCGATGGTCCTGGATCGCCTCCTCCAGGATCGCCGGGCGGAAGGAGCCGAGCTCGGGGACCGCATCGATCAGCGCCTTGGCGTCGGTTTCCGGGTGGCGCAGCCGCTCGGCGGCCGTCGAGCGCCGGACAATCGCCTCGATGCGCGCCCGCTCGGCCTGCGCGGCTTCGAAATGGCGCCTGCGCTCGCTCGACACGCAGCCCGCGGCGATCGCCTTGGGGGTGAGCCGGGCGGCGGCATTGTCGGCGCGCAGGCGCAGCCGGTATTCGGCGCGGGCGGTGAGCATCCGATAGGGCTCGGTGACGCCCTGCAGGACGAGATCGTCGACCATCACGCCGATATAGGATTCGCCGCGGTCGAACAGGACCGGCGCCCTGCCGGCGGCCCAGGCGGCCGCGTTGAGCCCGGCGACGAGGCCCTGCGCGGCCGCCTCCTCATAGCCGGTGGTGCCGTTGATCTGGCCGGCGAGATAGAGGCCCTGGACGTCGCGCACGCCGAGCGTCGGCTCCAGGATGCGCGGGTCGACATGATCATATTCGACGGCGTAGCCGGGCTGCCGGATCTCGGCCCGCTCCAGCCCCGTCATCGAACGCACCATCGCCAACTGCACGTCCGCCGGCAGCGAGGTGGAAATGCCGTTGGGGTAGACGATCGGGTCGTCCAACCCCTCGGGCTCGAGGAAGACCTGATGGCCGTCGCGGTCGGCGAAACGGTGCACCTTGTCCTCGATCGACGGGCAGTAGCGCGGCCCGATGCCATTGATTTCGCCCGCGAAAAGCGGCGAGCGGTCGAGATTCGTACGGATGATCGCGTGGCTGCGTGCGTTGGTGCGGGTGATCGCGCAAAAGAGCTGCGGCAGGGCTCGGCCGGGGCTCATCGGCGACATCGTCCAGCTTTCGTCGTCCGAAGGCTGGCGCTCGAGCGCGGCCCAATCGATGGTGCGGCCGTCGAGGCGCGGCGGCGTCCCGGTCTTGAGGCGCGCGAGCGGCAAGCCGAGCGCGCGGAGCTGATGCGCGAGCGCGGTCGCCGCCCGCTCCCCGACCCGGCCCCCGGCCCGGCTGCTCATGCCGAAGTGAAGCTTGCCGCCCAGGAAGGTCCCGGTCGCCAATATGACCGCGCCGGCGGCCAGCTCACGCCCGTCGGCGAGCGTCAGCCCGGTGACGCGGCGGCCCTCGAGTCTGAGCGCGCTCGCTTCGCCCTCGACCACGGCGAGGCCGCTTTGGGCCTCGATCAAAGCATGGATGGCGGCCCGGTAACGCTTGCGGTCGGCCTGGATCCGCGGCCCGCGCACCGCCGCGCCCTTGCTGGCGTTGAGCATGCGATAGTGGATCGCGGCCCGATCCGAGGCGCGCGCGATCAGCCCGTCGAAGGCATCGACCTCCCGGATCAGATGGCCCTTGCCGAGACCGCCCATCGCCGGATTGCACGACATCGTGCCGATTTGAGCGCGGTCGAAGCTGACCAGGGCCACCGACGCTCCCAGCCGCGCCGCGGCGGCCGCCGCCTCGGTCCCGGCATGGCCGCCGCCAACCACGATGATGTCGAAATCCTGCGTCACGGCGCGCCTCTAGCGCATTTGTTCCACGTGGAACAACTCACTTGCCAATGCAGAATCGCCCGAACAAGGCGTCGAGCATGTCCTCGACACCGGCGCAGCCAGTGATTCGGTCGAGGCTGAGCCGGGCGCGGCGCAAAGCCTCGGCAGCGACCAGCAGGTCGGCAGTCGTTTCGGCCTCGTTGAGACCATCCAGCGCTTCGTCCAGCGCGCGCCGGTGGCGGCGATTGAGCGCCACTTCACCCTCCGCCGGCAACAATTCAGCTGAATGCTGAATCAGGATTCGAATCAAGCCATCGAGTCCCGCGCCCGTCCTGGCCGAGACGGCAATCCCGGCGGGGCCGGACGGCGGGGCCAGATCGGACTTGGCATGGACCAGGATCGCGTGGGCCAGCGCTTCGCCGGGGGAGCCGAGCCAGAGCAACAGGTCCGCCGCTTCGGCCGAGGCCCGGGCGCGGGCGACGCCGATCGATTCGACCGGCTCGGCCGACTCGCGAAGCCCGGCGGTGTCGACCAGCACGAACGGTGCGCCGCCAAGCGCGATCGGCACCTCGATCAGGTCGCGCGTCGTCCCCGGAATGGCCGTGACGATGGCTGCCTCACGTCCCACTAACGCATTGAGAAGGCTAGACTTCCCGGAATTTGGAGGCCCGGCGATGACGACCCGGATGCCGTCCTTGAGCCGCTCGGCCGGGGGCCGGCCCAGCCAGCCGGCCAGTTCCCCCCGGAGCGCGCCAAGCTGCACCGCAAAGTCGGCCGGCAGGGGCGCGACGTCCTCCTCGTCCGAGAAATCGAGCGCGGCTTCGACCCGGGCGGCGAGCGCGAGCAAAGCCGTCTGCCAATCCGCTACCTGGCGGCTGAGCGCGCCGCCGGCCAGCGCCAGCGCCGAGCGGCGCTGCGAGTCGGTCTCGGCCTCGAGCAGGTCGGCGAGCCCCTCAGCTTCGGCGAGGTCGATGCGGCCGTTCTCGAACGCACGGCGGGTGAACTCGCCGGGCTCCGCGGCGCGCAGGCCTTCGATCCCCGCGAGCGCCGCGAGCACGCCGGCGACGACCGCGCGGCCGCCGTGGAGATGGACCTCGGCGACATCCTCGCCGGTTGCGCTCCTTGGCCCCGGAAAGCGAATTGCAACAGCGTTATCAATGACTTCCCCATCATTCCGCAGGGTAGCGGCGGTCGCCCGCCGCGGCTCGGGCAGCGTTCCCGCCAGCGCTTCCAGCACCGCGTCGGCCCGGGGTCCGCTGATCCGCACCACCGCGATCGCCGCGGGCGGGGCGCCGGAGGACAAAGCGTAGATCGTGTCGCTCAGCTCTTCTTCCCGCCCATCTGGTCGAGCATCTGCTTCCACATGCTCATCCCCGCCTCGTTCATCGGCCCCCAGGCCTTGACCATGTCGCCGAACATCTCCGGAGTGGGTCCGTCGGCGACCGCGCTCTTCATCTTCTCGACATAGGCTTGGTGGACCGCGCTCAGGTCCGGCAGGCCGAGGAACCGACGCGCCTCCTCGGGGGTGCAATCGACGTCGACGGTGACCTTCATGGCTGCGTCTCCTCTCGGCGCTCTTGGCTGGCCGGCTCTATGGCGATAGAGGCGCCGTGCGCAAGGGAGGACGGCCGATGGGCATGATCGAGATCGAGACGCTGGACGGCGACGGCAGCTTCAACGCCTATCAGGCCGAACCCGAGGGCACGCCACGCGGCGCGATCGTCGTGATCCAGGAGATATTCGGGGTCAACGAGGGGATCCGCCGCAAATGCGACCATTGGGCCTCATTGGGCTATGTCGGCGTCGCCCCGGACCTGTTCTGGCGGCTCGAGCCGGGGGTCGAGCTTGATCCCGACCTCCCCGAGCAGTTCCAGCAGGCGCTCGGCCTGATGCAGCGCCTCGACCAGGACAAGGCCATCGCCGACATCGAGGCGACCATCCGCAACGCCCGCGCCCGGCTGCCGCAAGGCGGCAAGGTCGGCTGCGTCGGCTATTGCCTCGGCGGCCGGCTCGCCTTCATGACGTCGGCCCGGACCGACATCGATGCCGGCGTCGGCTATTACGGCGTCGGCCTCGAAGGGCTGATGGGCGAGAAGCACGCGATCGCCAGGCCGGTCATGCTCCACATCGCCGGCGCCGACCATTTCGTCACCCCGGACAAGCAGACGCTGATCCACGAGGGCCTCGACGACCATCCCAAAGTGACGATTCACGATTATCCGGGGGAGGATCACGGCTTCGCCGCCGAGATGGGCAAACGGCGCAGCGAAAAGGCGGCTGAACTGGCCGACAGGCGAACCGAGGCCTTCTTCGCCGAGCATATCGGCTAGGGGAGGATCGTGCCGCGCAATCCCTGGCTGATCGCCGCGGGCATGCTGAGCGCCGGGGCCGCCTTGCTTCACCTCGCGATCATCGCCGGCGGCCCGGACTGGTACCGCTTCTTCGGCGCCGGCGAGCGGATGGCGCGGATGGCCGAGCGGGGGCTGCTCAGGCCGACGCTGATCACGCTCGGCATCGCCGCCATCCTGGCGCTCTGGGCCGCTTATGCCTTCGCCGGCGCCGGGCTGATCCGCCGGCTGCCGCTGATGCGGACCGCTTTGGTCGCGATCACCTGCATCTATCTGCTGCGCGGGCTCGCGCTCGGCCCGCTGCTGGTGTTTCGGCCGCAGACGGTCAACGCCTTTGCGCTGTGGAGCTCGCTGATCGTGCTGGTCTACGGCATCGTCCATGCGGTCGGGACAAGGCGGGCATGGCCGGCGCTGTCGGTGACGGCGCGATGAGCGACCGCTACCGCCTCCTCTTCCGCGCGACCGGCGGGCCGGAAGTGATCGAGCGCGAGCCGCTCGGGCCGCTCGAGCCTGGCCCAGGCGAGGTGTTGGTCCGGCACGAGGCGATCGGGCTCAACTATATCGACACCTATCACCGCTCGGGCCTCTATCCCGTCAAGCTGCCCTCGGGCCTCGGCAGCGAAGCCGCGGGCCTGGTCGAGGCGGCCGGTGAGGCGAGCGGCTTCACCAGGGGCGAGCGGGTCGCCTATGCGCTGGCGCCGCCGGGCGCCTACGCGACCCATCGGCTGATCGCCGCCGACCGGCTGGTGCGGCTGCCCGACGACCTTAGCGCCGAGACCGCGACGGCGGTGATGCTCAAGGGCTGCACCGCCGAGATGCTCGTCGAGCGCTGCGCTAAGGTGCGGGCCGGCGACTGGGTGCTGGTCCATGCCGCGGCGGGCGGCGTCGGCTCGATCCTGGTGCCCTGGCTGAAGGCGGTCGGCGCGCAGGTGATCGCCCATGCCGGCTCGGCGGATAAAGCGGCGATCGCAGCCGAGCTCGGCGCGGATCATGCCCTGAGCTGCCCGCTCGACGCGCTCGCAGGGGAGGTGCGAAGCCGCACCGGCGGCGTGCGCGTCGTCCTCGACGGCGTCGGCGCGGCGAGCTGGGCGGCGTCGCTGGCGAGCCTGGCGAAGCGCGGGCTGATGGTCAGCTACGGCAACGCCTCGGGGCCGGTGCCGCCGCTCAGCCCGCTCGAGCTGGCGCGCAATGGCTCGCTGTTCCTGACCCGGCCGACGCTCGGCGACTATGTCGCGAGCCCGGAGGAGCTGCAGGCCTCGGCCGCACGCGTGTTCGAGATGGTCCGCTCCGGCGCCGTCCCGGTCCGGATCGGCGCCCGCTTCCCGCTCAGCCAGGCGGCCGAGGCTCACCGCGCGCTCGAGGCGCGGGCGACGACCGGCTCGACCCTGCTGATCCCCTGATCAGGGCTAAATAGGGTGTGCTAAGCCGGCCATGTCATCGCGCCGGCGAAATGGCTCGGCTACAACGTAGCGGAGCTTACCCGTGGTGCTGAAGTCGGCTTCGCGGAGCATATGCTGAGTCAATCTTTCTGAGTTAAAAGACCTGCACCAGAGGTGGGAAGCCCACGAGTCAGCTCGCGCTGGCGCAGCGGAATCTCCCCCCTGCGTGCAACTTCGCCTGGAAACTGCTAAGATTGAATCTTGCAAACCGGCTTAGTCTGTAACTGCGCCGGACTCAGTTGCTTGCTGTAGGTAAATGTGCCGCTACGAATGATAGGGGGCTGACTACTTAAAATCCTACCCGCTTTTTGAGATGCTTGAGTCACCCATGTCGTAGCTTTGGTCACGGTTTGGCTCCCCTCAAAAACCCTATTCACGTTAAGCAAATTTGCGACGAACCGTCTATTTTTTTGCGATGAACCGACTCGAAATGCGGACAAAATGAGAACACTCCCAACCATCAATATCGGCCTTATCGCGCCCCTTGGCGTCGATCTTGAAATCTTTCAAAAGGCGCTTGCCAACGGCCTTAAAAAGGTCGGCTACGAAACCAAAATCATCCGCTTCACCAAGGTACTGGAAGACCTTGGTAAATTCGATCTAAAACACAAAGACGCCTTCGAGAAATTCCGCAAATACATAAAAGCCGGCAACCGGATATGTAGAAATACGAAGCGTCGTGACATTCTTGCGATGGGAGCTATCGCTCAAGTTTTCAACTTGCCAAAATCGCAGATGCCAAGAGCACGGGTGTTCCGCCAAATAAAGCGAGTCGAGGAGATTTCGCTCCTTCGCCAGGCCTACAAGGATCGGATCGTCTTCATAGGATGCTACTTATCAAAGAAGGGTCGCATTCAAAATCTCGTCGACCAGCTACTCGAGAAGGAGCGTGATGTAAGTCAAGACATATTACGCTCAAAAGCGCTTGAGCTAATCGGCATTGATGAGAATGAACGAAACGTGAAGGACGGGCAGCGCTTCCTCGACTGCTTTCCATACTCTGATTTTATAGCTGACTGCACCGACAAGGCCACCCTCACCCTTTCGATACAGAGATTTATCGAGTGCTTCTTCGGGCATCCCTACGTGACGCCGGAAATTGACGAGTATGGGGCCTCGGTGGCGCATCTCGTTGCCCTCAGATCGAGCGATCTTTCGCGCCAAGTTGGTGCAGCTATTTTCTCTGATCAAAGGGCAATCATTTCGGCTGGCTGCAACGAAGTTCCGCGAGCTGGCGGCGGCACCTATTGGTCAGGTTGTTCTCCGGACAAGCGCGATTTTCAAAAGGGTTATGACTCCAACAACAAGGTGAAGACGGACATGCTTCGCGACGTCCTAGCCAAACTTCAAGCTTGGCTCGGGGACGACCTAAAGAACAAATCGCCTGAGGAGCTAGTCAAAATTGCCATAGCTGAGAACGGACCTCTGGCCGATGCGATGATCGGTGACGTCATTGAATTCGGCCGCATGGAACATGCCGAGATGAATGCAATAACGGATGCTGCCAGATTTGGACGATCAGTGTCAGGTGCCACACTGTATTGCACCACAATGCCCTGCCATATGTGTGCCAAACTCATTGTTGCGTCAGGGATCGCGAGGGTGGTCTACCTTCAGCCATACCACAAAAGTCTTGTATCTGAATTGTTTGACGACTCAATCGCGGTCGACGAGCCTCCAGAAGGGCGGGTGATATTTGAGCCTTTTCGAGGTGTTACGCCCAATGCCTACCAAGCTGTTTTTCAGATGAAGGGGAAGCGAAAGGACGACAATGGTAAGGCTCTATCATGGCAAGAGTCTGAGGGCGAGCCGATCTTTGTCCAGTCGGAACTAGACCTTACCCCCATAGCCGAAGCTCGAGCAGCCAAGGACTTTGGTGACCATCTAACTAAGGCGAAGCTCCTCTAAGCTGCCTAGGCGACATAGCGCAGCACGCCGACCTCGTGATGGGTCAGGCCGTCGTAGATCATCTTGGCGGCGACCCACAGGATGACGGCGAGGCCGATCCAGCCGATCCAGCGGAAGCGCTCGATATATTTGGCGATGAGATTGGCGGCGATGCCCATCAGGCCGACCGAGAGCACCAGCCCGGCGATCAGCACCCAGGGATGCTCGCGCGCGGCGCCGGCGACGGCCAGCACGTTGTCGAGGCTCATCGAGACGTCGGCCAGCGCCACCGCCCAGGCAGCCGAGGCGAAGCTCCGGGCGGGCCTCAGGCCGCTGCGCTCGTCGCCGGCGATCTCGTCGGAGCCTGCCGACAGGCTGCCGCAGCGCAGCTCGCGGTACATCTTCCAGGCCACCCAGAGCAGCAGCAGCCCGCCGGCGAGGACGAGGCCGATGACCTGAAGAAGCTGCGTCACCGCGAGCGCGAACAGGATGCGCAAGACGAGCGCGGCGCCGATGCCGATCAGGATCACCCGCCGGCGCTGCGCCGCGGGCAGGCCGGCGGCGAGCGCGCCGACGACGATCGCATTGTCGCCGGCAAGGACGAGGTCGATCAGCAGCACCTCGACCAGGGCCGCGAAGCCGCCAGCGGTAAAGAGGGTGGCGAGGTCCATCGCCCGCGCCTTACAGGATCAGGTGCAGGATGCCATAATGCTCGTCGATGATGCCGTCATAGATCATCTTGCCGGCGACGTAGAGGATCAGCAGCAGCCCCGCCCAGGCGATCCAGCGATAGCGCTGGACGAGCCTGGCGACGAAATTGGCGGCAAGGCCCATCAGGGTCACGGACAGCGCCAGGCCGATGAACAGCACGGTCGGGTGCTCGCGCGCCGTGGCGGCCACCGCGAGGACGTTGTCGAGGCTCATCGACAGATCGGCGAGGGTGACCTGGACCGCCGCCTGCAGGAAGGTCTTGCTGCGCGGCGGGCCTTCGACCGCAGGCGTGTCGGGATCGTCGGCGACGACCGGGGGCGGCGCGTGCCGCAGCTCGCGGTACATGTTGTAGGCGACCCAAAGCAAAAGCAGGCCGCCGGCGAGGACCAGGCCGGTGAAGCGGAGCAGCTGGGTCGCGACCAGGGCGAAGGCGATCAGGAAGATCAGCGCCATGCCGACGCCGAGCATGATCACCCGCCGCCGCTCCTTCTCGGGAAGGCCGGAGGTCAAGGTGCCCATGATGACGACATTGTCGCCGGCCATGGTGAGGTCGATCAGGACCACCTGGCCCAAAGTGATCAGGCCGGCGGCGGTGAAGATGTCGGCGAAGTCGAACATGCCGCGGCGCCGGAGCCTATTGGTTCATCGAGGCGAAGAAATCCTCATTGGTCTTGGAATCCTTCATCTTGTCGAGGAGGAACTGCATCGCGTCGACGGTGCCCATCTGCATCAGGATGCGGCGCAGCACCCACATCTTGGAGAGCTTGGCCGGATCGACCAGCAGCTCTTCCTTGCGGGTGCCCGACTTGCCGACGTCCAATGCCGGGAAGATGCGCTTGTCGGCGACCTTGCGGTCGAGCACGATCTCGGAATTGCCGGTGCCCTTGAACTCCTCGAAGATCACCTCGTCCATCTTCGAACCGGTGTCGATCAGGGCGGTGGCGATGATCGAGAGCGAGCCGCCCTCCTCGATGTTGCGGGCGGCGCCGAAGAAGCGCTTGGGCCGCTGCAGCGCGTTGGCGTCGACGCCGCCGGTCAGCACCTTGCCCGACGACGGCACCACCGTGTTGTAGGCGCGCCCCAGGCGGGTCACCGAATCGAGGAGGATGACGACGTCCTTCTTGTGCTCGACGAGGCGCTTGGCCTTCTCGATCACCATCTCGGCAACCTGGACGTGCCTCGAAGCCGGCTCGTCGAACGTCGATGAAATCACCTCGCCCTTCACCGAGCGCTGCATGTCGGTCACTTCCTCGGGCCGCTCGTCGATCAGGAGGACGATCAGGAAGACTTCGGGATGGTTGTCGGTGATCGCCCGGGCGATGTTCTGGAGCAGCACCGTCTTGCCGACGCGGGGCGGCGAGACGATCAAAGCGCGCTGGCCCTTCCCCTGCGGCGAGATGATGTCGATCACCCGCGCCGACTTGTCCTTGACGGTCGGATCGGCGCTGTCGAGGGTCAGCTTCTCGTCGGGATAAAGCGGGGTGAGGTTGTCGAAATTGACCCGGTGGCGGACCGCGTCGGGATCGTCGAAATTGACCTGGGAGACGCGCACCAGGCTGAAATAGCGCTCGCCCTCCTTGGGGCCGCGGATCTCGCCCTCGACCGTGTCGCCGGTGCGGAGGCCGAATTTGCGGACCTGATTGGGCGAGACGTAGATGTCGTCGGGGCCGGCGAGATAGTTGGAATCTGCCGAGCGCAGGAAGCCGAAGCCGTCCTGCAGCACTTCGATCGTGCCCTGGCCCATGATCTCGTTGCCGCTGTCGGCGCGGACCTTGAGGATCGAGAACATCAGCTCCTGCTTGCGCAGGGTCGAGGCGCTCTCGATGCCGAGCTCTTCGGCCATCGCCACCAATTCGGCGGGGGTTTTCTGCTTGAGGTCGTTCAGATGCATGTTGGGAGACTCTTGGAAGATACGGAATCCGGGCGCAGGGCTGCGGAAACGTAGGGGGATGTGGTGCTTGAACACCCGCGCGGACGGCAGGGCAACGACTGAAGGCCGCCCTATGCTCCGCCCAAAGCCAAGTCAAGCGAGCGAAAGGTCAGAACGGCTTGACGATCGCCAGCACCACGATCAGCGCGACGGCGATCCCGGGGATCTCGTTCATGATCCGCAGCGCCTTGCCGCTGACCGGGCGGAGACCCTGTTCGAGCTTCTTGCCATAGTCGATCATCCAGCCGTGATAGCCCGACAGGCCCACGACGATCGCGAACTTGGCGAGGAACCAATATTGGCTCCAGGCCTGGATCTGGTAGGCGAGCGTGAGGCCGAACAGCCAGACCAGGATCATCGCCGGGGTGATGATGATCCTGCGCAGCTTGCGCTCGCGCTCGATCCACCTCTTCTCCTCGTCCGAGCCCGGCGCCGACTCCTGGTGATAGACGTAGAAGCGCGGCAACAGGAACAGGCCGGCGACCCAGAAGATCACGAAGATCACGTGGGCGGCCTTGATCCACAGATAAAGCACGCTCAGGACCGCTCCGATTTCATAGCTCACCGACGCACCAGCTCGAGCAGGCGCTCGACATGGGCGATCGGAGTCTCCTTGATGATGCCGTGGCCGAGGTTGAAGATGTGCGGCCTCCCCGCGAGACTAGATAGGATACGACCCACCGCGTTTTCAAGCGCGGTGCCGCCGGCGAGTAGCGCCACCGGATCGAGATTGCCCTGGAGCGGCAGCTCGGGCGGCAGCTCGCGCGCCGCCCAGGCCGGATCGATGGTCTCGTCGATGCCGAGCGCGTCGACGCCGGTCTCGCGCGCATAAGCGGCGAGCTTCGCGCCGGCGCCCTTGGGAAAGCCGATCACCGGCGCATTCGGATGCCGCTCCCTGAGCGCAGCGACGATCCGCGCGGTCGGCGCGATCACCCACCGGTCGAACTGCTCGGGGGCGAGGCTGCCGGCCCAGCTGTCGAACAATTGCACCGCCTCGGCCCCGGCCCGGATCTGGCCGGAGAGATAATCGACGGTCATCGCCGCGATCGCCGCGATCAGCTCGCCAAACGCTCCCGGATCGACATAAGCGGCCCGCCGCGCCTCGGCCTGGTCGCGGCTGCCGTGGCCCGCCACCATGTAAGTCGCGACCGTCCACGGGCTGCCCGCGAAGCCCAGCAACGTCGTCTGCGCCGGCAATCGCGCTTTCACTTTCTCCACAGTGCGATAAATCGGCTCGAGGCGAGCCGGATTGGGCGCGAGCGCGGCGAACGCGGCATCGGCCAAGGCCGGCGAAAGCCGCGGCCCTTCGCCGGCTTCGAAGCGCAAATCCTGCCCGAGCGCATGCGGCACGATCAATATGTCGGAGAACAGGATGGCGCCGTCGAAATCGAAGCGGCGGATCGGCTGGAGGGTGATCTCGGCCGCGGCCTCGGCATCGTAGACGAGCTCGAGGAAGCCGCCCTTCGCGGCCCGCAGCTGGCGATATTCGGGGAGGTAGCGTCCGGCCTGCCGCATCAGCCAGATGGGAATTCTATCCGGAATTCCGCCTCTTAGGACGCTCAGCAAGGGCTTGGTCGGCTCGGGCGTCAAGGCGGGGAAGCTCCCTCTCTTCTGTCTTTATAGAGAATCTAAAAGAGTCTGTTGATGATAGTAGAGCGGGAATGAGCGGGGTTTATTGGCTCGCACAAATTTTGCCAACAGCTTGACTCGCCGGGACTCGCGGCTTTGCGCGGAGTCGCGCGCGCCATCCCCGAAATCCACAGCCGGCCTGTGGATCTTTTCCGCTGTGCGCCCGCTTGTGGGCGGTTCGGGGCGGCCTGCGGACGAATCCTGTCCTTGAGTTTGCCCCGAGCCTTAAGCTAGCGATTTCCCCATATTTTTCCACAGGCGAAATGAAGGGTGAAACAGCTCCACCTCCACCTCCTTTCGGACTCGACCGGCGAGACGCTGGACATGGTCGCGAGCGCCTGCCTGGCGCAGTTCGACACGGTCGAGGCGCTGCGCCACGTCTGGCCGATGGTCCGCTCCGAGGGCCATCTCGACCGGGTGCTGGACGATATCGAGAAGCGGCCGGGGCTCGTCCTCTACACCCTGGTCAATCCGACGATCCGCCGCGACCTCGAGCGTAAATGCCGGCAGCGCAAGATCCACGCGGTGCCGGTGCTCGATCGGGTGATCGACGCGCTCGCGGCGGTCAGCGGCGAAGAGGCCAAGGGCCGCGCCGGCCGCCAACACGCGCTCGACGCGGCCTATTTCGCACGGGTCGACGCGATCCAGTTCACCATCGCCCACGACGACGGCATCGGCACCGACAATTGGGAGGAAGCCGACATCGTCCTCGCCGGCGTCTCGCGCACCTCGAAGACACCGACCAGCATCTATCTCGCCAACCGCGGCTATAAGGTCGCGAACATTCCGCTCGTGCCCGAATCGCCGCCGCCGCCGCACCTGTTCGATTTGAAGCATCCGCTCGTCGTCGGCCTCACCGCCAATCCCGAGCGGCTGATCCAGATCCGCCGCAACCGGTTGCTCTCGCTCAACCAGGCGCCCGAAACCGACTATGTCGACATGGAGGCGGTCAATGCCGAGCTCGCCTTCGCCCGGCGGCTGTTCGCCGACCAGGGCTGGCCGGTGATCGACGTTACCAGGCGCTCGATCGAGGAGACCGCGGTCGCGATCGTCAGGCTCTGCACCGAGCGGATGGAGAAGGCGGCGGGGTGAGACTGCTGCTCGCCTCGCAAAGCGCGACGCGGCGGCGCATGCTCGAGGCCGCTGGGGTCCGGTTCGAGGCGGTCACCGCCAATCTCGACGAAGCGGAGGCCAAAGCCGGTCTTGTCGACGCGGGCTTCGAGGCTCGCGACCTCGCCGAGATGCTCGCCGAGATGAAGGCGCGGAGCGTCGCCGCGGACGATGCGCTGGTGATCGGCGCGGACCAGACCCTCGAGCTCGACGACGGGACGATGCTGAGTAAGCCGGAATCCCGCGCGGATGCGTTGGCCCAGCTCCGCAGACTGAGCGGCGGAACTCACTTTCTCCATTCGGCCGCGGTCGTCGCCGAGAAAGGTGAGCGCGTCTGGGGCGAAACCGAGAGCGTGGCGATGGTCGTGCGCGACCTCGGCGAGGATTTCCTGCGAGACTATTTCGACCGCGAATATGATGCGGTCCGCTTCAATGTCGGCAGCTACCGGATTGAAGGGCTCGGCGCCCAGCTGTTCGACGAGATCGACGGCAGCCATTTCGCGATCCTGGGTCTGCCGCTCCTCCCCTTGCTCGCCTATCTGCGCGGGCGCGGCCTGCTCGAAAGCTGATGGGCATTCCCTATGCCGAAGTGATCGGCGACCCGATCGCTCATTCCAAGTCGCCGGCGATCCACAGATTCTGGCTGGAGAGGCTCGGCATCGAAGGCGATTATCGGGCGACGCGCGTCACCCCCGACGCACTCCCCGATTATTTCGAATCGCGTCGGACCGATCCCGATTTTCGGGGCTGCAACGTCACCATGCCGCTGAAGGAGGCGGCGTTCCGCCTGCTTGATTGCGATCCACTGACGCGCCGGATCGGCGCGCTCAACACCGTAATACGCTATGAAGACAGCCTGATCGGCAGCAACACCGACTGGCAGAGTCTCAACCTCGCGCTCGGCCCGGCAGGGGACGACCTCGACCGCGTCGCGATCGTCGGGGCCGGCGGGGCGGCGCGGGCGGCCCTCGCCGACATGCGGATCGCCAGGGTGCCGCACGTCATCCTCATCAACCGCAGTCCCGAAAAAGCGCGAGCCTTGCTCGAACGGTTCGAGCTGACCGGGGAGGTGTTGCCGCTCGGCGCCGCGCCCCAGGCCGACCTGCTGATCAACGCGAGCCCGCTCGGCATGGAAGGATATCCCGCGCTCGATATCGGCCTATCCGGCCTTTTTGCGCACGCCGCGGTGCTCGACATGGTGTATCAGCCGCTCGAAACGCCCCTGATTCGGGCTGCGCGGGCGCGCGGACTGAAGGCGATCGATGGGCTGACGATGCTGATCCACCAGGCCTCGATGGCCTTCACCCATTTCTTCAAGGTCTCGCCCGAGCCGGCCGACAGTCCGGCGCTCCGGGAACTGCTGACGTCATGACAATCGTGCTCGGCCTCACCGGCTCGATCGGCATGGGCAAGTCGACCGTGTCGCGGATGTTCGCCGACGAAGGCGTGCCGGTCTTCGACGCCGACGCGATCGTGCACCGGCTGCAGGGGCGCGAGGGCGCGCTGGTCGCAGCGATCGAGGCGCAATTCCCGGGTACGACCGACGCCGGGGGCGTCGACCGCAATGCGCTGGCTGAGCGCGTGCTCGCCGAGCCCGGCGAGCTGCAACGACTCGAAACCTTGATCCACCCGGCGGTCGCGCGCGAGCGCGATGCGTTCCTCGCCGCGCACCGGCAAGCGCCGGTGGTGGTGCTCGACATCCCGTTGCTGTTCGAGAAGGGCGGCGCGGAACAGGTCGACAAGATCGCGGTGGTCTCGGCAGATCCCGAAGTCCAGCGCCTGCGCACCCTCGCCCGGCCCGGCATGAGCGCGGAGAAGTTCCTCCGCATCCTCGGCCACCAGCTGCCCGATGCGGAAAAGTGCGCGCGCGCCGATTTCGTCATCCCGACCGATTGTTCCATCGAGGAAACAAGGGCTTCGGTGCGGCGCGTTCTCGCTTGCCTTGGCGAGTCGGGCGATTCATAGGGGAAAGATGCGGGAAATCGTCTTCGATACCGAGACCACCGGCCTCAGCCCGGCCGGCGGCGACCGGGTGGTCGAGATCGGCTGCGTCGAAATGTTCAACCGGGTCGAGACCGGCCGCACCTTCCACTCCTATTTCAATCCCGGCCGGCCGATGCCGAGCGAGGCGGAGCAGGTGCACGGCCTCTCCGACCGGTTCCTGTCGGACAAGCCGAATTTTCACGAGCGCTGCGAGGAATTGCTCGAGTTCATCGGGGATTCGCCGCTCGTCGCGCACAATGCCGCCTTCGATTTCGGGTTCATCAATCATGAGCTGGGCTCGTGCGGCCGCCCGCCCGTCTGCACCTCGCGGATGGTCTGCACCCTGACCCTCGCCCGCCAGAAATTCCCCGGCGCCAAGCACAGCCTCGACGCGCTCTGCGCCCGCTTCGGCGTCGACCGCTCGCAGCGGATCAAGCACGGCGCCCTCCTGGATGCCCAGCTGCTTGCCCAGGTCTATGTCGAGCTGACCGGCGGCCGGCAGATCGGCCTCACCCTCGTCGCCGAGCTGATCGCCAACGAAGGCCTCCCGGCCGGCGCCCGGATTGCTCCGCCCGCCGTCACGGTGCGGCCGCCGCGGCCGCACGCCCCGTCCGAGGCGGAGCTCGCGCGCCACGCCGCCTTCCTGGCGGGGATCGCCGATCCGATCTGGAATCGGGTCCTCCCGCGCGGTTGACGGCAAGCTGGGGGCGGGCCTAAGGCCGCGCCCGAATCCTCATCGGAGAGCGAGATGGACATCCGGGTCTCGGGTCATCAGATCGACACGGGCGAAGCGCTGCGCGGCCAGGTCGACGAGCGGCTCCACGCCATCGCCGATAAATATTTCTCGCGCGCCATCTCCGCCCAGGTCACCTTTGGCCGGGGCCCGTACGACCACAGCTTCACCTGCGACATCATCGCTTACGTCCCCCAGGGCGTGCTCAAGGGCTCGGCCGCCGCGGCGCTCGCGCCGGCCGCGTTCGAGCTCGCCGCCGACCGGATCGAAAAGCAGTTGCGGCGCTACAAGCGCCGGCTGAAGGACCGCCACGCGCAAGGCCTCCACGCCATCGCCGAGGCGGATGCCGGCTATACGATCTTCGCGCCGCCCCCCGGCGAGGAGGAGCCGGTCGACAACCCGCCGGTCGTCGCCGAGACCAAGGTCGACATCCCCACCGCGAGCGTGTCCGACGCGGTGATGCTGCTCGACCTTCGCAACACCAACGCGCTGCTGTTCCGCAACACCCGCACCGGCGCCTACAACATGGTTTACCGACGAGGGGACGGCACGATCGGCTGGGTCGAGCCGCAGCGCGAGGCTGGCAACTAGCCGGCTGCGACCTATATCCACGAGCTGGGCGGCCTTCCGGACCCCGAACGGATTCACATGAGCGATCTTTCCGACATATTGTCCATCCAGGCGATCGACGCGGACCTCGCCGCCGCCAACAAGAAGGCGCTGATCCAGCAGCTCGCCGCCGCCGCCGGCCGGCTGTGCGGGCTTCCGGCCAAGCAGATCGTCGCCTCCCTCAATGCGCGCGAGAAGATCGGCTCGACCGGCTTCGGCGCCGGCACTGCCATCCCGCATGCCAAACTCGAGGGCCTCACCCAGGTGTTCGGCTATTTCGCGCGCCTCACCCAGCCGGTCGACTTCCAGGCGATCGACGGGATGCCGGTCGACCTCGTCTTCCTGCTGCTGTCGCCGCCCGACGCCGGCGCCGACCATCTGAAGGCGCTGGCGACGGTGAGCCGCGTGTTTCGCGACCGCCAGATTCTCGCCAAGCTGCGCGGCGCCCGCTCCAAGGACGCCCTGTTCGCCCTGCTTGCCGGCGTGGACGCGCGCGATGCCGCCTGAGGCGGGCGCCAACGCCCATTTCCGCGCGCTCGAATCGCTCTACCGGCACGCCGCGATCAACCGCCTGTTCGACTCCCAGATCGAGATTGCGGAGCCGGGTTTCGCGCGGATCCGGTTCGAGGTCGGGCCCGGCACCGACCATGCCGCCGGCGCCGCCCACGGCACCCTCTATTTCAAGATGATGGACGATGCCGCCTTCTATGCCTGCAATTCGATGGTCAGCGATCGCTTTCTCCTCACCACCGCCTTCAACCTGGTCTTCACGCGGCCGCTGAAAAACGGGCCCGCGGTCGCCGAGGGGCGCTGGGTGAGCGGCAAGCGCCGCGTGTTCGTCGGCGAGGCGCGGCTGATCCTGCCCGACGGCGAGGAGGCGGCCCGCGGGACCGGTACGTTCATGCGCTCCCACATCCCGCTAAGCAGCCTTGCCGGCTACAAACCCGGCTGATGGCCAGGCTGGCGAGCTCGGTGCTGGTGGGGGCGCTGCTGCGGCGCGCGCAGGATGAAGGCGGATTCGGCGCGGTCATCGCCAAGGGCGACCCGACGGCCGGGGCGATTGCCGTGATTCTCGCCGAAAAGGGCAGAAAAGCGTGCTTTCTCGAGCGGCTGCTCCAGCCCAACGGCGGCTATGCCTGGCAGTCTGCCAGGCAAGAGATTGAAAACGAAGAAGAATTCAAATCGTTCCTCGACCGCCGCCGGAAATCCGATCCTGACCTGTGGATTTTAGAACTGGATATCGCGTCCGCCGAACGGTTCGCCGCTGAAATGAACGAGTCAGGTTGACGGGATTTCTGGGGCGCCCCAAGGCGTGGCCCAGCACTTCGAGCGCATAGCGGGTGCCGCCTTTTCGTCTCTGACGGGCCGGCGGCGACGCGAGTCGGGGGGCGGCCAGGGGCGCAGTTTTCCGTCCTTTCTTCGGCCCGTTCACCGCCAGGTATCGAGTTTCAATGCGAGCCTTTTTCCGCGCCGCGGCCCCGTCCGCGGCAGCCCTGACCTTTTGCGCGGCCGGCGGCTTCGGCAGCCCCTCCTTCGCTTCGCAGGCCGCGTCGGCGCCGGCCTCCTCTTATGCCGATCACGAAGGCACGCGCCTTTCGGTCGACACGCTCGGCCTCAACGACCTCGCCGATCCCGCCGTCCCCGATGCGGGCTTCGACACCCAGGCACCGGTCGTGACCCATGCGATCGCGCCGGCCGCGCCGCAGAGCATCCTCGACCAAGGCGAAACTGACGACGCCGCCCCTGAGCGCAACGGCCGCAGCCTCGCCGTGCTGGTGGGCGATTATGCCGGTTCCGAGACCGCCGATGAGGAGACCGACTGCCTCGCCCGCGCGGTCTATTGGGAATCGAAGGGCGAACCGCTCGCCGGCCAGCTCAGCGTCGCCGAAGTGATCATCAACCGCTCCCGGTCGGGACGCTTCGCCGCCTCGATTTGCGGCGTCGTCCGCCAGCGCGGCCAATTCTCCTTCGTCCGCGGCGGCTACATTCCGGCGGCGCCGCGGGCTTCGCGCGACTGGCGCACGGCGGTGGCGATCGCCCAGATCGCGCGCCAGGATCTCGCTGACGGCGCCGCCCCCCGGGCCCTGTTCTTCCACGCCCGCCGCGCCCATCCCGGCTGGCGCCTGACCCGCGTCGCGACGGTGGGGAATCACGTCTTCTACCGCTAGGCGGCTTTTCTCCGTTCCCGTTTCATTCTAGGCTGGCGCGATGGCCAGCCTGTCCGAGTCGCCCGCCTGCTTCGCCGATGCGCCGCTCATCGCGCGGGACGTCGCGCGCGGGGTGACGCGGCTGTTCTTCCGCGGCGACATGTTCGCGCTGTGCGAAGTGCCGCTGCCCAACGGCCGCCGCGCCGACATGGTCGCGATCGACGCCCGGGGCCGGCTGGTCATCGTCGAGATCAAGGTGTCCAGGGCCGACCTGCTCGGCGACGGCAAATGGTGCGACTATCTCGACTATTGCGACTATTTCTACTGGGCGGTGCCGGCGGGATTCGGCCTCGATCCGTTCGCCGGAGACGGCCTCGGCCCCGATTGCGCCGGGCTGATCGTCGCCGACCGCTACGACGCCGAGATCGTCCGCGCCGCGCCGCACCGCCCGCTCGCCGCCGCGCGGCGCAAGGCAGAGACGCTGCGCTTCGCGCGCCGCGCCGCGCGCCGCCTCGCGGGCGACCTCGATCCCGGGCTCGCCGGGCTCGATTGACGCAGATCTAGTGCGGGCTTGGCCCCGCCGCCGCCGGCCGGCGCTGCCGACCGGATTGCTCGAGCTCGCGCAGGATCGGCGCGGCGCGCGGATCCTGGCGCGCATAATCGAGCGCCGAATTGCCCGAGCTGTTATCGGTCTGGTTCGGGTCGGCGCGGGCGGCGAGGAGCAGCCGCACCATGCCGATGTCGCGGCTCTGGACCGCCGCCATCAGCGGCGTCTCGCCGCGGCGGTTGCCGAGGTTCGGGTTGGCGCCGCGGGCGAGCAATTGCCCGGCGCCCTCCTGCCAGCCGATCCGCGCGGCGAGGATCAGCGGCGTCGTGCCGTCGTTGCCCTGGATATCGGGACGCGCGCCGCGGGCCAGCAGGAAGGATAGCCAGGTGAGGTCGCGGCCGCGCACCAGGATGTGCAGCGCGCCCTCGCCGGTCGAGGTCTCGCGGGCATTGATCGCGGTCGAGCCGGGGTTGCTGACGATCCGCTGGACGGTCGCGCCGTCGCGCTCGCGCACACCTTTCAGGAAGAGAAGGCCATCCGAAAAGCCCTGGGCGGCGAGGGGCGCCCCAATCAGCGCCAATATGACGGCGCCGAGGCCGAGACGATTGGTCCTGCTCATATTTTCGATCATCCCATGGCGTCATTCGACTTGATCGGAACGCCTTAGCAAAGCAAGGCTGAGGCTGTCATGAACGAAAGCGTCCCGCGCCGCCCCGGCGCTCTCCTCGCGCTGCTGCTCGCGTTGGCGCTCGCCGCCTGCGCGCGCGGATCGGCGGCGCCGCCGCTCGAGGGCGCCAGCATGGGCGGCGCGTTCACCCTGACCGACCAGAACGGCCGCCGGGTCAGCGACCGCGACTTCGCCGGCAAATACCGGATCGTCTATTTCGGCTACACCTTCTGCCCGGACGTCTGCCCGGTCGACCTGCAGGTGATCGGCGCCGGGCTGCGCCAGTTCGAGGCGCGCGCGCCGGCGCGGGCCGCGCGGGTCCAGCCGATCTTCATCAGCGTCGATCCCGCCCGCGACACGCCGCAGGCGCTGCGCCAGTTCGTCGCCGCCTTCCACCCGCGGTTGATCGGCCTGACCGGCAGCGAGGCGGAGGTCGCCCGGGCCGCCCGCGCCTACCGGATCTTCTACGAACGCGGCGAGGCCGCCCCGGGCGGCGGCTACATGGTCAACCACACGCGGATGGCGGTGCTCTACGGCCCCGAGGGCCAGCCGATCGCGATCGTCCCGCACGATCAGGGCCCGGCCGGCGTCGCCGCCGAGCTGGAGCGGTGGGTGCGATGAGGGAGCGCTTCTGGGAGCAGCCGCTCGAGACCCTCGACCGGGAGGAATGGGAGGCGCTGTGCGACGGCTGCGGCAAATGCTGCCTGCACAAGCTCGAGAACGAGGCGACCGGCGAATTGCACGCCACCAACGTCGCCTGCCGGCTGCTCGACCGGACCAGCTGCCGCTGCTCGAACTACAAGTTGCGCCGCGTGCTCGTCCCCGATTGCGTGCGGCTGGACATCGAGAGCCTCACCGGCATCGACTGGCTGCCGTCGACCTGCGCGTATCGGCTGCGCGCCGAGGACAAGCCGCTCGCCGACTGGCATTATCTGATCAGCGGCAGCCGCGAGACCGTGCACGAAGCCGGCATGTCGGTGCGCGGCTGGACGATCTCGGAAGCCGACGCCGGCGACCTCGAACATCATCTCGTCGACCGTGAGCTTTAGGGACCCTCAGCACCGGCTCGGCGGAGCGCCCTTGATCCTGAGGGTGTCGCCGCGCGCCCACCGGATGCGGCTCCACGTCGATCCGCGCACCCGCTCGGTGACGCTGACCGTGCCGAAACGGACGTCGGCGGGGTGCGCGCTCGCCTGGGCGGCCGGCCACCGCGCCTGGGTCGAGCGGGCGCTCGCCGCGATCCCCGAATCGGTGCCGTTCGCGCCGGGCGCGATGGTCCCGCTCCATGGCCTCGCCCATCGGCTCGACTGGGATCCGGCGCGGCCGCGGCGGATCGAGCGCGGCGAGGGCCGGCTGGTCGCGGGCGGCCCCGCCGACGGGCTCGAGCGCCGCCTGCTGCGCTGGCTGAAGGCTCATGCGCTCGACCTGCTCGGCCGCGAAACCCGAGAATTCGCGCATCTGGCCGGCGTCAAGGTGGCGCGGATCGGGATCGGGGATCCGGTGTCGCGCTGGGGCAGCTGCTCGGGCTCGGGCGCGATCCGCTACAGCTGGCGGCTGATCCTGGCGCCGGACTTCGTCCGCCGGGCGACGGTCGCGCATGAAGTCGCCCATCTGGTCCACCTCAATCACGGCTCGGATTTCCACGCGCTGGTCGCCGACCTGCTCGGCGCCGACCCGCGGCCGGCGCGCGCCTGGCTGCGGCGCGAGGGCGCCGCCCTCCACCGCGTCGGGCCGCGCGGCTAGTAGGTGTCGCCGCGCCGTTCGTCCTCGTCGCGGCGGCGCGGGGGACGCCGCTCGATCGCCCGGTCGAGCCACTCCTGATCGAGTCGCTCGGATTGCTCATCCCCGGGCGGGGTCGCTTCGTCGGGATCGCCCGACCGGTTGTCGGCCGGCGGGGCGGGTTCGATCGGGTTGCCGTCGGCGTCGACCAGAGGCTGGTCGTCGGGCGGCGCGTACCAGATCTGATTGTCGCCCTCGCTCTGCCAGTCCGGGGCGGCGGCGTCGGTGGTGAACGCCTCGACCGGGCGGTTGGCGACCGCGCGGACCATGAAGTCGTGGAAGGCGCGGGCCGGGGCGCGGCCGCCGGCGAGGCCTGGCAAGGCGCGGTTGTCGTCGCGGCCGAACCAGATACCGGTCGTCAGCCCGCTCGAAAAGCCGATGAACCAGCCGTCCTTGTTGGAGGTGGTGGTGCCGGTCTTGCCGGCGGTCGGGCGGCCGATGTCGGCGGCGCGGCCGGTGCCGTGCAGGACGACGCCCTGCAAGAGGTCGGTCATCTGCGCCGCCACCCAAGGCGCGACGAGGACGCGCGAATTGTCGTCCTGGTGTTGGTAAAGCAGGGTGCCGTCGGCGGTGGTCACGCGGCGGATCCCGTAGGGCGTGACCGCGACCCCGCCCCGCGCGACCGCGGCGTAGGCGCGGGTCATGTCGATCAGGCGGACCGCGGAGGTGCCGAGCGCCATCGAGGGGTTGGTGCCGACATGGGTGGTGATGCCGAAGCGCTGCGCCATGTCGGCGACCGCGCGGGTGCCGACCTCCTGGGCGAGCCGCACCGCGACGGTGTTGATCGAATAAGCGAAGGCGACGCGCATCGGCAGGGCGCCGACATGACGGCCATTGTCGTTGCGCGGGCTCCAGCCGTTGATGACGATCGGGTCGTCGTGGACGATGCTGTCGGGCCGGTAGCCCGATTCGATCGCGGTCATGTAGACGAACAATTTGAACGAGGAGCCGGGCTGGCGGACCGCCTGGGTGGCGCGATTGTAGCTCGAGTTGAGATAGTCGCGGCCGCCGACCATCGCCCTGACCGCGCCGTCGCGGTCGATCGCGACCAGCGCCCCCTGGGCGCCGTCAGGCGCATTGGCGTTGATCGACGCCATCGCGGTGCGCTGCATGTTGGGGTCGATCGTCGTCCAGACGTCGAGCGGCTGGACGGTCTCGTCGATCAAGGTGTCGAGCTGCGGCAGCACCCAGTCGGTGAAATAGCGGGTGGCGTTCTGCCGCTCGGCGGTGCGGACCAGCTGGACGTTCTCCGGATGGGCGTCGGCGGCCTGGGCCGGGGTGATCGCGCCGCTGCGCACCATCAGGTCGAGGGCGACGCCGGCGCGGTTGCGCGCGGCCTCGGCGTCGGCGGTCGGCGAGTAATTGGACGGCGCCTTGACCAGGCCGGCGATGATCGCCGCCTCGGGGATGGAGAGCGTCGTCGCGCTGTGCCCGTAGAAGCGCCGCGAGGCGGCGTCGATGCCGTAAGCGCCGCCGCCGAAATAGACGCGGTTCAGATAGAGCTCGAGGATCTGGTCCTTGGAGAAGCGCCATTCGAGCGCGAAGGCCAGGATGCCCTCGCGAATCTTGCGGGCGAAGGTGCGCTCGTTGGTGAGGAAGATGTTGCGGGCGAGCTGCTGGGTGATGGTCGAAACGCCGCGCACCCGGTTGCCGCCGGTCAGGCCGAGCCAGAGGCCGCGGGCGATGCCGATCGGATCGACGCCGAGGTGACTGCGGAAGCGCCGGTCCTCGACCGAGATCATCGCGTCGCGCATCACCGGCGGAATGCGCTCATAGGGCAGCCATTCGCCGAACACCGGCCCCATCGAATGGATGATCGTGCCGTCGGCGGCGCGGACCCGGACCATTTGCCCGAGATTGTCCCGGCGGACGAGCTCGCCGTAGCTCGGCAGCTGGCTGACCGCGACCGTGACCGCGACGCCCAATGCCACCAGCGTCACCACCAGGCCGTAGAGGAACAGCTTCAGGCTGGTGACGGTCCACCGTCTCAGGCGGGAGCGTTGGGGAGCGGCGATGGCCATCGGGCGTCAGCGATAAGGGGCGCGAGTCACGGCGGCAAGAAGAAGCCTCAATCGCCTGAACGGCGGCTTACTTCGCCTCGTCCCGTTTCTCGAAGTCGAGTGCGGCCGAGTTGATGCAGTAGCGCAGCCCCTCCGGCCCGGGCCCGTCCGGGAAGACATGGCCGAGATGGCCGCCGCATCCGGCGCAGCGCACCTCGGTCCGGACCATGAAGTGGCTGACGTCCTCGTGGAGCGTGACATGGTCCTTCGCAGCCGGGCCGGTGAAGCTCGGCCAGCCGCTGCCGCTGTCGAACTTGGTGCCGCTGTCGAACAGCGCCGCGCCACAGGCGGCGCAGCGATAGGCCCCGTCGTCGTGATTGTCGCAATAGACGCCCGTAAAGGCGCGCTCGGTGCCGCCTTCGCGCAGCACCTGATATTGCTCCGGCGCAAGGCGCTTGCGCCATTCCTCTTCGGGCAGGTCGATCTTCTCCATGGCCGCGCATGTGGGACCCGAGGCGGGCAGGGTCAAGGCGAAGTCGTCTGGCGCGACTTCGCCGCGCCGTGCTAGGGAATCGCCATGTCCGAAGTCGCCCGCCTGCCGCGCCGGGACGCCGATGCGCTCGATGATGTCAGCCTGCCCGGCTGGATCTATCACGATCCCGAATATTTCCGGGCGGAGATGGCGAAGCTGATCCGGCCCTCCTGGCAGATCGTCTGCCACGCGAGCGACATCGCCGATCCCGGCGACTGGCGGGCGCTCGATCTGCCCGGCGAGAGCGTGATCGCGATCCGTGGCGGCGACGGCATCGTCCGCGCCTTCGCCAATGTCTGCCGCCATCGCGGCTCGCGCCTGCTCGACGGCGAGGCCGGCTGCGCCAAGCGGATCACCTGCCCCTATCACGCCTGGACCTATGCCGCCGACGGCCGCCTGGTCGGAGTGCCGCGCCGCGAGGATTATCCGGGGCTGGAGCCCGCGTCGCTCGGCCTGATCCCGATCGAGCTCGAAAACTGGCGCGGCTTCCTGTTCGTCCGGCTGGAAGGCGGCGGCCCCTCCGTCGCCGCGATGATGGCGCCCTACGAAGCCGAGGTCGCGCCGGGCCGCTTCGAGGAGTTGCGCGCGATCGGGCGGATCACGTTCAGGCCGCGCGACGTCAACTGGAAGAACGTCGCCGACAATTATTCGGACGGGCTGCACATCAACGTCGCCCATCCCGGCCTCACCCGGCTGTTCGGCGGCGACTATGCAATCGAGGCCGGCGAGCATGTCGACAAGATGTCGGGCGAGCTCGTCGAACGGCCGTCGACGAACCTTTCCGAGCGCGCCTACCAGCACTTCCTGCCCGGGGAAGCCGGGCGGCGCTGGCTCTATTTCAAGCTCTGGCCCAACGTCGCGATCGACATCTATCCCGACCAGGTCGATTTCATGCACTTCGTGCCGGTCGGGCCGACGCAGACGCTGATCCGGGAGATCAGCTACGCGGTTCCGGACGCGCGCCGGGAGATGAAGGCGGCGCGCTACCTCAACTGGCGGGTCAACCGCCGGGTCAATGCCGAGGACACCGCGCTGATCCGCCGCGTCCAGCAAGGCATGGCCTCGAGCCTCTACACGCCGGGGCCGCTGGGCCGGAGCGAGGTCTGCCTCAGAAGCTTCGCCAGGAAGCTCAGGCGGCTCATTCCGGAGACGCGGCTGGATTCGCCGCCGCCGCCGGGCTGGAGCGGTTTGCCCGGCGCATGAGCAGATAGGCCGGGATCGCCGCGGCGGTCATGGCGAGGCTCCACAGGCTGGCCTCGATCCCGGCGCCATAAAAGGCCCATGCCGAATAAGCGAAGGCCGTCACCGTGATGGCGGTGAAGCCGAGCGACGTGGCGATCCTGCCTTCGCGCGCCAGCTTGAAGCTCGCCAGGGCGCAGGCGAGGTAGAGGATGATCGACACCGAGGTCGTCACCAGCACCATGAACTGGAACAGATTGGCGAGCCCGCGCGAATAATTGGCGAGCACGACGACGGTCGCCAGCCCGCTCGAGACGATATGAATCCGGTACGGGATTTCGTTGCGGTTGAAGCGGGCGATCCAGGCCGGCAGCAATCCGCCCCGCGCCAGCGCCAGCGGCATCTCGGCCTGCAGCAGGACGAACCCGTTGAGCGCGCCCAAAGCGGCGATCGCGACGAAAACGGCGACGATCGGCCCGAGCGCCGGATCGACCAGGGTGGAGAAGAAGGTGGCGAAAGGGGCGTTCGAGGCCTCGACCAAAGCGGACGGCAGCATCAATGTGACCGCCGAGCAGGCGAGAAGATAGACGAGACCGGCGATCAGGGCGCCGATCACGGTCGCGCGCGGGACGGTGCGCTCGGCATTCTCGACCCGGTCGCCCGCCGCCGCCGCGCTTTCGAAGCCCAGCATGGCGAACAAGGCAAAGGTCGCGGCCGTGCCGACGCCCGTCACGCTGATCGGCACAGAATCGTGAGCCGCAAGCGTCCCTGAACCCGTGGCGAAGAGCCAGCCGCCGACAAATATGGCGCCCCCCAGCGGGAGCAGTTTGAGCAGCGTCGTCAGCACCTGCACTTCGCCCGCCGTGCGGACGCCGAGGCAGTTCACCAGGGTGAACAGCCAGAGCAGGCCGATCGCGGCGGCCGCCGGCACGCCCGGGCCGGCCAGCCCCGGCCAGATGATCGAGAGATTGCTGACGGCGGCGATGGCGAGCGTCGCGTTGGCGACCCAGCAGGAGATCCAGTAGCTCCAGGCGACGAGGAAGCCGGTGCCCGGCCCGAACGCCGCCGCCGGGTAGGTGAAGGGCGCGCAACTGTCCGCCCGTCCCCGCGCCAGCCGCATCAGCACCGCCACCACGCAGAGCGAGCCGGCGATCGTGATCAGCCATCCGTAGACCGAGTTCCAGCCGAGCGGGGCAAGGCTCGCGGGCAGGAGAAAGACGCCCGCCCCGATCATGTTGCCGACGACCAGCGCCACGCTCATCGCGAAGCCGAGCTTGCGCTTCGGGCTGGCCTGATCCCCCATCGCGGGGAGTGTGCCCGGATTGTCGGCGATGATCAAATGGTGCGGTCGAGAAGACTCGAACTTCCACGGCCTTTCGGCCACAGCGACCTCAACGCTGCGCGTCTACCAGTTCCGCCACGACCGCACGTGATGCGCCCGAGAAGGCCTCGGGCCGGTAGGAGCGGCGCCTCTAGCAGCGCCGGCGGCCGCCTTCAATAGAGGAACATCGGCATGCCCTCGACCCGCATCAGCCGGGCGCGATAGCTCGCTTTGTCGTAGAGCGCGCTGACGTCGACCGACTTCCTGCCGTTGAGCAGGGTGTCGATCGGAACGTGCGAATAATTGCCGTCCGACAGCGTCACCATCCGCGCCGTCTCGCCGCGCTCGAGCAATTGCACGGCGAGGCCGCCGAAGGCGAAGCCGACCATCCGGTCCATCGCGTCGGGCTCGCCCGAGCGCATCAGATAAGCGAGCTCCTGGATGACGACGCCGTCGCCGAGCCGATCGCTGACCGCACGGCCGAGCCGGTGGCCGACGCTGCCCTCGTCCCGTTGGGCGGCCGGCTTGGCGATGTCGCCATTGCCGTCCTCGCCGGCGATCTTTGCCCCTTCGGAGATCACGCACATCGCATAATGGGCGGGATTGCTCGCCTTGTCCTCGGCGAGGAGAGGGAGGAGCACGTCGAGATCGGCGGGGACTTCGGCGATCACGGTGCGGTCGACTTGGGCGAGGAAGCCAGCGAGCAAGGCGGTCTCGCCGCTGCGCCGGCCGAACAATTCGACGATGCCGATCCGCTCGTGGCTTTCGACCGTGGTCCGAAGCGCGTTGATCGCCTCGACCGAGCGACTGACCGCGGTCGAAAAGCCGATGCAATAATCGGTGCCGAACACGTCATTGTCCATCGTCTTGGGCACCGAGACGACCGGCACGCCCAATGCGGCGAGGTGGGCGGAAAAGCGCAGCGTGCCGTCGCCGCCGCAGGTGATCATCGCGCCGACGCCGAGCCGTTCAAGCACGCGCAGCACGTCGGGCGTGCGGTCGCCCTCCTTCTCGGTGCGCGGGTCGCGGCGCGAAGTGTGGAGGATGGTGCCGCCGGCGCGGTCGATGCCGCGCACGCCCTCGCGGGTCAGCTCGATCGAATGGGCGGCGATGCTGACGGGATCGGCGGGATCGAGGTTCATCACCCCTTCCCAGCCGCGCCGGAAGCCGATCACCTGCCAGCCCAGATCGTCCGCCGACAGGACGACCGAGCGGATGCAGGCGTTGAGGCCTGGCACGTCGCCGCCACCCGTGAGTATTCCGATCCGCATGGCAACCGTCTATCGGCGGCGGCGATGGACGACAACCGGGCAGCGACGATCGCGGAGGCGAAGCGCATCCTCAGGCTCGCCTGGCCGATCATGCTGGTCAGCCTCAACTGGACGCTGATGCACATCATCGACGTCGCCGTGGTCGGCCATTACGGCACCGGCGAGCTCGCCGCGCTCGCCGCCAGCCGGGTCCTTACCTTCATCCCGATCGTGATCGGCTATTCGGGCCTGACCGGCGTCCTGGTCTACTCCTCGCGCGCCGACGGCGGCGGGCGGCTGACCGAAACCGGCGACATCTTGCGCGCCGGTCTGATGCTCGGCCTCCTCGCTGGCCTGCTCAGCACGATCATCCTCCGCTTGGGGGCGTTCGATCTGCTCGCGCGGGCGGGAGTCGATCCAGGCCTGCGCGCGCCCGGCGCGGCGGTCGTCCGGGCGATGGCGCTCGCTTTCCCGTTCCAGTTCGTCCTCGCCGCTTCCTCTTATTTCCTCGAAGGAATCAGCCGGCCGCGGCGGGTGATGGCGGTCAACCTCGCCATGCTGCCGGTCAACGCCCTCTTGTGCTGGGCCTGGGTCGGGGGCCGTTTCGGGCTGCCGGCGCTGGGCGCGGTCGGGGCGGCCTATGCCACGGCCAGCGCTTCGGCCGCCGGCGCGGCGATGATGCTGGTCCTCGTCTGGCGGCTCCCGCGCGCGGCGCCGCGCGGCGTGCGCGATTGGTCGGCGGCATCGCTGCGGCGCGCGCTGGCCGGGGTGCCGCTTCTGGCCTGGTTCGGTCTAATGCCGGCGGTCGGCGCCTGCCTCGAGCTCGCCGGCTTCGCCTGGCTGATGGTGCTCTCCACCCAGCTCGGCATGGCCGCGGCGGGCGCGTTCCAGGCGATGCTGTCGGTGCACAACCTCGCCTTCGCCATGTCGATGGGCTTCGCCTCGGCGGCGGGCGTCCGCGTCGGCAATGCGGTCGGCGCCGGCGAGCGCGACCAGGCCTGGCCGCGAGCGATGATCGCCGGCGGCCTCGCCGCGCTCATTCTCGGTCTGCTTTCTTTGCTGCTTGTGTTCGGCTCGGAGGCGCTTGTCTGGCCCTTCTCGGACGATCCCGAAGTGCTCGCGCTTGCCGCCTCGATGCTGTCGGCGATGGGCGCGTTCCTGGTTTTCGACGGCCTGCAATATGTGTTCGGCGCCGCGCTGCGCTCACTGGGCGAGCAGGTCTGGGCAGGAGTCAACGGCATCATCGGTTTCTTCGCGGTGACCGGCGGCATGGGCTGGCTGCTGGTGCGGCAGGGCTGGGGCCCGGACGGGCTCGCTTATGCGGCCGGCATCGGCATGCTGGTCTGCGCCGTCCTCCAGTTCGGACGGCTGGCTTTCGTGCTCAGGAGATCGGGCCGAAGCTGAGGCTCAAGGTCCGGCCGCCGCGCGGCACGTCCATCTCGGCGGCGTCGAAGGTGACGCGGCCGCGCGCCTGCAATTCGCGCACCGGCGGCGCAATTGACCAGGCGTAGACGACCCGTCCCTGTGCGTCCTTCAATTCGGCGCGGATCTGCGGCACGCGCTGGACCTCGTCGGTCTGGTTGCTGATCTCGCCGCGTACGGCGAGAAGCTCGTTGCCGCTCTCGAGCCGCCGCCGGTCCGCCTGGCCGCGAATATCGAGCGCGCTGACCGTGCGGACCGGGATGCCAATGCTCTGGCCGAGATCGGGGAGGCCGAAGAACTGGATGGCGAGCACGGCCGCGATCATCAGCGCGGCGGCGACGATCGCGACGATCGTCCACATCCGGGCCGGGTTGCGCCTCGGCCGGCCCGGCTCCTCCCAATACTGCGCCTCCGGCTCGGGCTCGGCGGCGGCTTCGCGCCAGGAGGGCGGCGGCGGCTCGTCGCGGTGCAAAGGCGCGGCGGCGGCGGGGGCCGGCGGCGCGGCGGTCTTGAGGTCGAGCGGCGCCGGATCCTGCACCCAGGAGAAGCGGCAGCTCGCGCAGCGCACCTTGCGCCCCGTCGGTCCGATCGCGCTGTCCGGCACGACGTAGCGGGTCTTGCAGGACGGGCAGGAGAGGATCATCGGCGACAGGCCCTTTCGAAGCCGGGCTTTACCCGCGGACTCTAAGCACGGCAGACTCGTCTGTTGCAAGCATGCGAGCCGCCATGCCATTGCAGAAGGATTGGCTGGGGAGGCTGTTCTGGGCGCGGGCGGATCGATCGTTCAGTTCGAAAATGTCGGGCTGCGCTACGGCACCGGTGCCGAGACCTTGTCCGATCTCGCTTTCTCGCTGCGTGAGGGCGGCTTCTATTTCCTCACCGGCCCGTCGGGCGCGGGCAAGACCTCGCTGTTGAAGCTTCTCTATCTCGCGTTGCGGCCGAGCCGCGGCCTCATCCGTCTGTTCGGCGAGGACATTGTGACGATGCCGCGCGGGCGCCTCCCCGGCTTCCGGCGGCGGATCGGCGTCGTCTTCCAGGATTTCCGGCTGGTGCCGCATCTGTCGACGTTCGACAATGTCGCCTTGCCGCTGAGGGTCGCCGGGGTCGAGGACGCCGATCTCAGGACGCCGGTCCGCGAGATGCTCGCCTGGGTCGGCCTCGCCGACCGCGCCAGCGCCCGCCCGGCGACCCTTTCGGGCGGCGAGCAGCAGCGCGTCGCCATCGCCCGCGCCGTGATCGGCCGGCCCGAATTGCTCGTCGCCGACGAGCCGACCGGCAACGTCGACCCGGAAATGGCGCGCCGTCTGCTCTATCTGTTCGATTCGCTGAACAAGCTCGGCACCACGGTGATCGTCGCCACCCACGATCTCCACCTGCTGACCGAGGTGCCGCGCTCCGAGATGCTCCGCCTCGACCGCGGCCAGGTCGCCGACCCGACCGGGGCGCTCAAGCACCCGCCGAAGAGGCCCCAGGCGTGAAAGGCGGCGTGCGCAAGTTCGGCGCGGCCGAACGCGGCCTGCTCCCGGAAGGGCGGATCGCCGGGCCGATGCCGTGGGTGATCGCGATCATGATGTTCCTGACCGTGCTCGCCGCGGCGGCCGGGCTCGGCCTCGCCGGCGCCGCGTCGCGGCTCGACGAGCAGATCGGGACGCGGATCACGATCCAGGTGGTCGAGGCCAATCCGGACCTGCGCCGCGCCCAGGCCGCTGCCGCCGCGACCGCGGTCCAGGGGCTCCCCGGCGTGGTCGCCGTCCGGCCGGTGCCGGACGCCGAGGTGCAGGCACTGCTCGAGCCCTGGCTCGGCGCCGGCGGCCTCGAGAACGACATCCCGGTCCCGGCGCTGATCGACGTCGACCTGACGCCCGAGGCGCACCGCGCGCTCGACAGCCTGCGCCGGGCGGTCGCCGCCGCCGCGCCGTCGGCCCGGGTCGACGACAACGGCCGCTGGCTGGCGCCGCTGGCCTCGCTGATCGGGGCCCTCAAATGGCTCGCCGCCGGCCTCGTCCTGTTGATGGTCGGCGCGACCGCGGCCACCGTCGTCCTTGCCGCCCGCGCCGCCCTCGATACCCATCGCGGCACGATCGAGATCCTCCATTTGATGGGCGCGACCGACGTCCAGGTCGCGCGCCTGTTCCAGCGGCGGATCGCGCTCGACGCTTTGTTCGGCGGGCTGGTCGGCTTCATCCTTGCCGCCTTCGTCCTGATCGGGATCGGCAACAGGGTATCGGCGCTGGGATCGGAGCTGCTCGGCTCTGCGACCGTGCCGGCGCCCGCCTGGGGGATATTGGTCGCAATGCCCGCCTTCGGCGTTCTCCTCGCCATGCTCGTCGCCCGGCTGACCATCCTGCGCGCTTTGGGGCGGATGCTGTGATCCGCTTCCTGTTCCGCCTCGTCCTCTTCGTCCTGCTGCTCTACGCGATCGGCTATGCCCTGTTCGCGGTGCTGCTGCCGAGGCCGGCGGGCGAGGAGCGCACCGACGCGATCGTCGTGCTCACCGGCGGCTCGGGGCGGCTCGACCGCGGCTTCGAGCTGATGCGACGGGGGCTCGCCCGGCGGATGCTGATTTCGGGCGTGGCGCGGACGGTGCGGCCGCAGGAGCTGATCGCCCATTATCATGTCGACCCGCGCCTGTTCGCGTGCTGCGTCGAGCTCGGCCGCGAGGCATTCGACACGCGTTCCAACGCCGACGAGGTGGCGCACTGGCTCGACCTTCGCCATTTCCGGTCGCTCCGCCTGGTGACCAACGACCTCCACATGCCGCGCGCCCGCTACGAGATCCGCAAGCGCATCGGCGGCGAGATCGGAATCGTCGCCGACGCGGTGCCGACCAACCCCGACGTCCGCCAGATCTTCGTCGAATATAACAAATACCTGCTCGGCCGGGCGGCCGACCTCATCGGCATCTAGCGTGCGGGACCGTAGGATGGTGGCGTTTCGCTCGATTGTCTTCGCGCTCGTCTTCTACGGCTGGACCGGGCCGGCGGCGATCCTCGCCGTCCCGGCCAGCCTGTTCGGCACCCGCGCGATCCGCGGCTGGTGCCATGGCTGGCTGCGCTTCCACCGCTGGTGCGCGCGCCGCATCCTCGGCATCCGCACCCGGGTCGAAGGCGTGCGGCCCAAGGGCGCGGTCCTCGTCGCGGTCAAGCACCAATCGGCCTACGAAACGTTCGAGATCGCGCTGCTGCTCGACGAGCCCGCGGTGGTGCTGAAGCGCGAGCTCGCCGATATCCCCTTCTGGGGCTGGGCGGTCCGCCGCTACGGCGTCATTCCGGTCGACCGGTCGGGGGGCGCCACGGCGCTGCGGCGGATGCTGCGCGCCGGCGAAGAGGCAATCGCCGAGGGTCGGCCGATCGTCATCTTCCCGGAAGGGACGCGGGTGATGCCGGGCGCCCGGCCGCCGCTCCAGCCGGGCTTCGCCGGCCTCTATCGCGCGCTGAAGCTGCCCGTGGTGCCGGTCGCGGTCGACAGCGGCCGGCTCGCGCCGCGCAACAGCTTCATCAAGCGGCCTGGAATCGTCACCTTCCGCTTCGGCGAGGCGATTCCGGCGGGCCTCGCGCGGCACGAGGTCGAGGCCAGGGTCCACAAGGCGATCAACGCGCTGGAGTCGGAGAGATGATCCCCGAGCTCGGCATCATCGAGGGCTTTTTCGGCCGTCCCTGGAGCTGGGCGCAGCGCGCCGAGGCGATGCGCTTTCTCGCCCCCCATGGCTATCGTTTCTATCTTTACGCGCCCAAGGCCGATTTCCATCTGCGGCGGCGCTGGCAGGAGCCCTATCCGGAGGCGGCGCTGGCGGCGCTGGCCGATTTTCGCGAAACTTGCCGGGCCGAGGGCGTCCGCTTCGGCATCGGCCTCAGCCCGTTCGAGCTCCACCTCCATCCCGAGCGCGGCTGGCAGGACCGGCTCGCCGGCAAGCTCGCCGAGCTGGCCCAGCTGAAGCCCGACGACCTCGCCATATTGTTCGACGATATGCGCGGCGACGTCCCCGATCTTGCCGAGCGCCAGGCGGCCATCGTCCATTTCGCCGCCGAGCGCGGCATCGCCGGCCGAATTCTATGCTGCCCGTCTTATTATTCCGACGATCCGATCCTCGACGTCGCGTTCGGGCAGCGGCCGCCTTTCTATCTCGAGCAATTGGGGCGCTTGATCGATCCCGCGATCGGCATCTTCTGGACCGGGCCGGAGGTCTGCGCCCGCGAGCTCAGCGCCGGCCACCTCGCCCGCGTCGCCGAGCAATTGCGGCGCAAGCCGACGCTCTGGGACAATTATCCGGTCAATGACGGGGCGCGGATGTCGCAGCATCTTCACCTGCGTGCGTTCACCGGGCGGCCCGCGGGAATCGCCGGGCAGATCGCCGCGCACGGCGTCAACCCGGCCTCGCAGCCGCTGCTCAGCCGCGTGCCCCTGCTGACGCTGGCCGAAAGCTACGCGAGGGACGACGCCTATGATTATGGCGCCGCGTTCCAGCGCGCCGCCCGGGCGGTGCTCGGCGACGACCTCGCGCAGCAGGTCGGGCGCGACCTGCTCGCGCTCCAGGATCGCGGCCTCGACCGGCTCGGCGCGCGCGCCGCGACGCTGCGCGCCCGCTACGCCGCGTTCGGCCACCCCGCCGCGCGCGAGATCCTTGCCTGGCTCGACGGCCATTGGGACGTCACCGACGAATTGGTGCAGACGCAATGATTACGGATCGACAACAATTAGCGCTACTCATCGTTCAACCAGCCGACCTCGCTGGCGTGCGGATGGGCCCAGGCGAGCAACTCTTCGCCGCCCGGCCAGGTGCGCAGCCGCAGGCTGTATTTTTCGTCTCCCGGAAGCTTCTCGAAGCGGAGCCAGGCAAGCGGCGCCACCGGCGTCGCCGCGGCTCCGGCCCGCTCGATATGGCGGGCGACGCGGGCCTGCACGTCAGGCGGGAAATATTGAAAGGCGACTGTGTGGATCACCGCGCGGGTGACCCCGCCGGAGCCGGCCGGATCGAGCCACGCCTCGATCCAGTCGGCCGCATCGCCGGCGTCGACCGGTGGCGGATCGGCGGCGGCGATATCGAGCGCGGCCTGCGCGACGTCGAGGCGCCGCGGCTGATCCGGCCAGAGATAGGCAAGCAGCCGGTCGCGGCCGCGGCGCACGTCGAGCGGATGGAGGTCGACGCCGCGCCGGCGCACGATCCGCACCGAAGCGGCGGGCGGCGGCGGACCCCTCCAGTCCGGGCTTAGGCGAACGGGCGAGTCCGGGTCGCCTGCCGAGCGGCCGCCCAGATCATAGCCGTAAAGGTCGAGCTGGAGATTGAGCCCGGCGCTGGCGCCAAGCTCGTAAAGTTCGATCGACTGGCCGAAGCGGGAAGCCACCACCAGCAGACCAGCCATCAGCACCGCCGACCGGCCCACCTCATTGGTCTGCGGCGCGCGCTCGAGCCAGGGGAGCAAGGCATCAAGCGCCAGGACCGGTGTCAGTGCCGCCTGCAATAATGCGGCGTCGGGAAGCGACGCCGGCGGATAGAGCGCCGCCAGCCCGGGTGCGCCACCGCCGCGGACCAGAGCGTGCAGCCCGCCGCAGAGACGCAGCGCCAGCGCGTCGGCGCTGGGCGCGGGATCGCCGGGCCAGGCCAGCGCCCGCGCGCCGACGGCGCTGGTCCGGTCCAGCGCGGTTTCGAGCGCTTCGCAGAGGCGCGCGGTGAACGGCGAGCCGAGCCGGGCGCACCAAAGAGCCTGCTCCGCGAACGAAGCCCTGACCAACGCCGCTCGGTCCATGTCAGGCGCGGAGCGTCGCGCCGAGCTTCGCCGCCGCCGCTACGATCCGCTCCGAGATCGCCTTCAGCTCCTCGTCGGTGAAGCTTCTCTCGCCGGGCTGGAGCGTGACCTCGATGGCGAGCGACTTGCGCCCCTCGGCCACGCTTTGGCCGGTGAAGACGTCGAACAGGCCCGCGGCGACGATCGCCGCTTTGTCGGCACCCTTGACCGCGCGGAGCAGCTCGCCGGCCGGCAGCTCGGCGGGCACGAGGAAGGCGAAGTCGCGCTTCACCGGCTGGAGCGGCGGCGGCGCATAGGCGCTGCGCCTGCGGCCGGCGGCGGCGCGCTTCTCCGGCATGGCGTCGAGGAATATCTCGGCCGCGGCGACCGGGCCGTCGAGGTCGAACGCCTTCGCCACTTTGGGGTGGAGCGCGCCGAACTCGGCGAGCACGGTCTTCGGGCCGAGGCAGAGCCGCCCCGACTGGCCGGGATGGTAGACGGCCGAGGCTTCCCCGAGCACCTGCAGATTGTCGACCGGCGCGCCGGCGGCGGCGAGGATCGCCAGCGCGTCCGCCTTGGCGTCATAGGCGTCGACGCCGCCGCCTTGGCCGCGCCAATGCCTGGGCCCGCGCGGGCCGGTCAGGACCAGCCCAAGGGTCGGCCGCTCGGCCTCCTCCAGATAGCGCCGCCCGATCTCGAACAGCCGGACCGACTCCGCGCCGCGCGCCATGTTGCGCGCCGCCGCGGCGAGCAGGCCGGGGAGGAGCGAGGGCCGCATCGCCTTCATCCCCTCGCTGATCGGGTTGGCGAGCCGCCAGGCGGCACCGCCGAACGGCGCCGCCTCGGCATCCGCGATGAAGCTCCAGGTGACCGCTTCGTCGAGCCCGCGCGCCGCCGCCGTCCGCCGGGCGCTGCGCTCGACCAGCTGCTCCGCCGACGCCGTCGGCCGCGCCACCCCCGGCGCGCGCGGCAGCGGCGTCGAAGGGACCTGGTCGTAGCCGTGGATCCTGGCGATCTCCTCGACGAGGTCGGCGGCGCCGTCGACGTCGCGCCGCCAGGAGGGCACCGCCACCCGCCAGACGTCGCCCCGCGTCACCGTGAAGCCGAGCCGCTGGAGGATGTCCTGCTGCCTGTCTTCGGACACCGCGATTCCGCCGAGCCCTTCGCAGCGGGCCGGGTCGTAGTCGACGACCTTGGCCGCCGTCGGCGGCGTCCCGGCCCGCGCGATCTGCGAGGGTTCGCCGCCGGCAAGGTCGATCGCCATTGCCGTGGCGAGCTCGAGTCCGGGCTCGAGGAAGGCGGGGTCGACGCCGCGCTCGAACCGGCTGCGGGCGTCGGAGACGAGGCCGAGCTTCTGCCCGGTCAGGGCGATATGCTCGGGGTCGAAATAGGCGCATTCGATGACGATGTCGGTGGTCGCTTCGGTGACGCCCGAATGCGCGCCGCCCATGATCCCGCCGATATCGTGGACCGCCGACTCGTCGGCGATCACCGTCATCGACGGATCGAGCCCATAGGCCTTGCCGTTCAGCGCCAGCATCTCCTCGCCGTCGCGCGCCCGGCGGGCGACGAGCGCGCCGTCGAGCTTGGCCAGGTCATAGACGTGCAGCGGGCGGCCGTAGCTCAGCATGATGTAATTGGTGATGTCGACCAGGGCGCTGATCGGGCGCTGGCCAATCGCCCTCAGCCGCCGCTGCAGCCAGTCGGGCGAGGGGCCGTTCGTCACGCCGCGGATGACGCGGCCGTAAAAGGCCGGGCAGCCCGCGGGATCGTCGGTGCGGATTTCGATCGGGCAGGGATAGGTACCGGCGATTTGCGGCACTTCGACCGGCTTGAGCGTGCCGAGGCCCGCCGCGGCCAGATCGCGGGCGATGCCGTGCACGCCCATCGCGTCCTGCCGGTTGGGCGTCACGGCGACGTCGATCACCGGATCGTCGAGCCCGGCCCACGCGGCGTAACCGGCGCCGACCGGCGCGTCGTCGGCGAGCTCGATGATGCCGTCATGCTCCTCGCCGAGCTCCAGTTCGCGCACAGAGCACAGCATGCCGCGGCTCTCGACGCCGCGGATCGCCGCGACCTTCAAGGTCAGGTCGCTGCCCGGCACATAGGCGCCCGGGGCGCCGAACACGCCCTTGAGGCCGGCGCGCGCGTTGGGCGCGCCGCAGACGACCTGGATCGCCTCGCCGGTGCCGGCATCGACGGTCAGCACCTGGAGCTTGTCCGCCTGCGGGTGGGGCGCGGCGGTCAGCACCCTGGCGACAACGAAGGGGGCGAGCCGGTCGGCGGCGTTCTCGACGCCCTCGACCTCGAGGCCGATCCGGGTCAGCGTGCCGACGATCTCGTCGAGGCTCGCGTCGGTTTCCAGATGCTCCCTGAGCCAGGACAAGGTGAACTTCACGCGCCGACGCCCCCGCTCAGGGTCGGCACGTCGAGCGCGCGGAAGCCGTAATGTTTGAGCCAGCGCAAATCGCCGTCGAAGAAGGCGCGCAGATCGTCCATGCCGTATTTGAGCATCGCCAGCCGGTCGACGCCGACGCCGAAGGCGAAGCCCTGCCATTCGCCGGGGTCGATCCCGCAATTGGCGAGCGCGCGCGGGTGAACCATGCCCGAGCCGAGCAGCTCCATCCAATGATCCGAGCCGCCGAGCACGCGGCGGCCCTTCTCCATGTGGAAGCCGACGTCGACCTCGGCCGATGGCTCGGTGAACGGGAAATAAGAGGGCCGCAGCCGCAGGACGATGTCGTCGCGCTCGAAGAAGGCCTTCAGGAAGGTCTCCAGCGTCCATTTCAAATGGCCGAGCGTGATGCCGCGGTCGATCACCAGCCCCTCGATCTGGTGGAACATCGGCGTGTGGGTCGCGTCGTAATCGGAACGGTAGGTTCGGCCGGGCGCGATGATGTAGATCGGCGGCTCCTGCGACTGCATCGTCCGGATCTGGACCGGCGAGGTGTGAGTCCTGAGCAGCATCGGATGGCCGTTTTCGTCCTTGCGGTCGAAATAGAAGGTGTCGTGCATCGCCCGCGCCGGGTGGCTTTCGGGGATGTTGAGCGCGGTGAAATTGTGCCAGTCGTCCTCGATCTCGGGCCCGGTCGCGACCGAGAAGCCGAGATCGGCGAAAATCTCGGCGAGCTCGTCCATCACCTGACTGACCGGATGGACCGTGCCTTCCGCCACGGGCGCGACGGGCAGCGTCATGTCGAGCCGCTCGGTCGCCAGCCGCCGCTCCAGCTCCTCCTCCTCGAGCGCCGCCTTGCGCGCCGCAATCGCCGCGGCGACGGCCTCGCGCAGGCCATGGATGCGCGGCCCCTCAGCCTGCCGCTCCTCCGGCGACATCGCGCCCAGCGTCTTGAGCAGGGAGGTCACCGCGCCCTGCTTGCCGAGCGCCGCGACCCGCACCGCCTCGAGCGCCGGCAGGTCCGCCGCCGCCGCGATCCGGCCGAGCCAGTCCTTGGTCATTTTGTCGAGGTCGCCACTCATGCCGCGGCCCTAGCGGGGAGGAGCGAAGGCGTCTAGCAGTGGGCGGCCATGAGCAGCGCCTGGCCCGAGCTTACCGCCGCACGCGACCGGCCGACGATCGTCGCGCTCCATCTCTTCTCGCAGGTGGCGGGCAAGGTGCCGACGGCGCTGCTGCCCTGGCGCAACCATGGCTGGCACCTGACGCTGCACGTGACCCCGCGGGGGCTGCGCACCGAGTCGATTCACGCCGAGGCTGGCACGTTCGCCCTCGCCTTCGACCTCGTCGATCATCTCTTCCTGTTCGAGGACGCGAACGGGCGCGGCGAGCTGCCGCTCGGGCCGATGTCGGTCGCCGATTTCCACGCCGCGGCGATGGCGATGCTGGGCGAGGCGGGCCACCGGGTCCGTATCCACCCCGCGCCCAACGAAGTCGATCCCGCCATTCCTTTCGCCGAGGACAAGGAGGTGCGCGCCTATGATCGGGACAGCGCGCGGCGGCTCCACGGCGCGCTGCTTTCGGCCGACCGCGTCTTCCGGCTGTTCCGCTCGGGCTTCCTCGGCAAGGTCAGCCCGGTTCATTTCTTCTGGGGCAGCTTCGATCTCGCCGTCACCCGCTTTTCGGGCCGGCCGGCGCCGCGCCACCCCGGCGGCATCCCCAATCTGCCCGACGACGTCACCCGCGAGGCCTATAGCCACGAAGTATCGAGCGCCGGCTTCTGGCCCGGCGGCGCCGGCATGGCGGGCGGGCCGTTCTTCTATTCCTACGCCTATCCCACGCCCGACGGCTTCGGCGAGGCGAAGGTCGCGCCGGGGGCGGCGCGGTTCGACGCCGAGCTGGGCGAGTTCATCCTCGATTATGAGGCGGTCCGCACCGCGGACGATCCGGACGCGGCGCTGCTCGCCTTCCTCGACTCGACCTACGAAGCCGCTGCCAATCTCGGCAAGTGGGATCGCGCCGGACTCGAATGCGCGCGCGGCCTGCCCGGCCTGCCGCGCGCGGTCTAGACGGCAAAGCTCTCGCCGCAGCCGCAGGCGCCCTTGGCGTTGGGATTGTCGAACGTGAAGCCGGCGGCGAAATCGTCGTCGCGCCAGTCCATCGTCGCGCCGACCAGATAGAGGACCGAGGCGCCGTCGATGTAGAAGACGCCGCCGGGCGTCTCGATCTTCTCATCGAACCTCTGCTCCTCGGTGACATAGTCGACCGAGTAAGCGAGGCCCGAGCAGCCGCGCCGCGGTGTCGACAACCTGACGCCGATCGCGCCCGTCGGCGCGCGCGCCATCAGCTCGGCCACCCGCGCCTCGGCGGCGGGCGTCAGCGTCACGGCGGCGGGGCGGGTACGGGTCGTCGTCATAGCATTCCCAATTCCAGCCGGGCCTCGTCCGACATCTTCTGCGGGTCCCAGGGCGGATCCCAGACCAGCTCGACCTCGGCATCGCCGATCCCCGGCACCGCGCCCACCCGCAATTCGACCTCGCCCGGCATCGATTCGGCGACCGGGCAGTGCGGCGTGGTCAGGGTCATCTTCACCCTGGCGTGATGCTCGGGGGTGATCTCGACGTCGTAGATCAAGCCGAGGTCGTAGATGTTGACCGGGATTTCGGGGTCGTAAATGTCCTTGAGCGCCTCGATCACCGCCTCGTAGAGGTCGGAGCCGGAGTCGGTCTCGGCGGCCTCGGCCGGCGTTTGCGACAGGAAGCCCTCGAGATAGTCGCGCTTGCGCTCGAAGCTCTCGGTGACGCGTGCCTTGGGCGGCGCCGGCACGCCCGCCACTTCCTCGACCTCGATCTTGCGTTCCTCGTTCACCCGAAGATCCTCGTTACCCGTTCGATGCCGCGGACCAGCGCCTCGATGTCCGGCCGGCCGTTATAGACTCCGAAGCTCGCCCGCGCGGTCGCGTCCACCCCGAGCGCGGCCATCAACGGCTGGGCGCAATGGTGCCCGGCCCGGATCGCCACCCGGCTCTCGTCCAATATGGTGCCGACGTCGTGCGGATGCACCCCCTCGACGGCGAACGAGACGATGCCGGCGCTGTCCTCGGGCCCGAACAGCCGGACCGAGTTGAGCGACGAAAGCGCGTCGCGCGTCTCGCGCACCAGCGCCGTCTCGTGCGCGGCGATCGCGTCGAGGCCGACCGCGTCGACATAGTCGATCGCGGCATGGAGGCCGATGACGCCGACGACGTGCGGCGTGCCCGCCTCGAAGCGGGCCGGCGGCCGCGCGTAGGTGGTCTTCTCGAACGTGACCTTGTCGATCATCGCGCCGCCGCCCTGCCATGGCGGCATGGAATCGAGGATCTCGCCCCGCGCCCAGAGCACGCCGATCCCGGTCGGGCCGTAAAGCTTGTGGCCCGAGAAGACGTAGAAATCGCAATCGAGCGCGGCGACGTCGACCGGCATGCGCGGCACCGCCTGGCAGCCGTCGAGCAGCAGCTTCGCGCCGACGCCATGGGCGATGTCGGCGGCGCGGCGGGCGTCGAGCACCGAGCCGAGCACGTTGGAAACGTGGCCGAGCGCGACCAATTTGTGCTCGGGCCGGATCATCGCCGCGAGCGCGTCGAGGTCGATCTTATGGTCCTCGGTCAGCGGCGCGACGTCGATCCGGGCGCCGGCGAGCTGCCAGGGGACGATGTTGGAATGATGTTCGAGCGTCGACAGCAGCACCCGGTCGCCGGGCTTGAGCCAGCTTTGCGCGACCAGGTTGATCCCCTCGGTCGCGCCGCGGACGAAGACGATCTCCTCCGCGCTCGCGGCGCCGATGAAGCGGGCGACACGGCTTCGCGAGGCCTCGAACGCCACCGTCATCTCGGCCGAGCGCTGGTAAACGCCGCGGTGGACGGTCGCATAGGTTTCGGCATAGCCGCGCGTGATCGCCTCGATCACCGCCTTGGGCTTCTGCGCGGTCGCGGCGCTGTCGAGATAGGCCCAGCCTTCCGGGATCGCCGGGAAATCGGCGCGCCAGTCGAGCGGGCGGGTGGATGCGGCCATGTCCATCAGGCGAACCATCCTTCCGCGTCGGCGTAGAAGGCCTCGCGGACCTTGTCTTCGCCGATCCGGTCGAGCGCGTCGGCGACGAAGGCGCGGGTGAGCAGGCCCTTGGCCTCGTCGGGCGTGACGCCGCGGCTTTCGAGGTAGAAGAGCGCGTTCCGGTCGAGCGCGCCAACGGTCGCGCCATGCGCGCATTTGACATCGTCGGCGAAGATTTCGAGCTCGGGCTTGGCGTTGATCACCGCCGAGCGCGCGAGCAGCAGGCCCTTCAGGCTCTGCTCGCCGTCGGTTTTCTGGGCGTCGCGGGCGACCTCGACGCGGGCGGCGACCGAGCAGGTCGCGCGATCGTCGGCGACCGAGCGCCAGACCTGGCGGCTGGTGCCGGCCGGGACGATGTGGCGGATGACGAGATTGGCGTCATGCCGCTGGCGGCCCCGCGCCAGCAGCGCGCCCGCGGCCTCGGCGTAAGCGCCTTCGCCAATCAGGTCGATTTCGCCGTCGAGCCTTGTGTCGCGCCCGCCGATGGCGAGAGTCGCGGTCACCAGGCTGGCCCCCTCGCCGACCTCCGCGCGGTCGGTCAGGCTGACGAATCCGGCGGCGCCCATCACCCGCCGGTTGAGCATCAGCCGCGCGCCCCGGCCGAGGGCGATGCCGGTCAGCCGGTTGGTCCAGCCTTCGCCGATATAGGTTTCGACGATCGAGGCCTGGGCGTCGTCGTCGAGCACGATCTGCGCGGCGAGATGGTCGGCGGCGCCGGTCGAGACGTGGACGATCTGGACGAGACCGGGCGGCGCCTGGTCGCGGCCCAGCTTAAGCGACCAGCCGGACTTGCCGGCGAGGCGGCCGAGCGGGTGGTTCGTCTCGATTGCCAGCGGCCCAACCTCGATGTCGCCGCCGTGAGGCGCGCCGTCGACGAACAGCAGCCGCATCCCCTTGTCGCAGTCGATCCAGGGCAGCTCCTCCGGCACCTTGCCGGACGGCGCCAGCTCGGCGAGCGCAGGCAGCGCCGAAAGATCGCTCCAGCGCCACGCCTCTTCCTGGCGAGAGGGGAGCGCGAGCAGGGTCATGCCGCCATCTCCCCATAGCCTTCGCGCTCGAGCTCGACGGCGAGCTCGGGTCCGCCCGAGCGGACGATGCGGCCGCCCGCCAGCACATGGACGAAATCGGGTTCGACGATGTCGAGCAGCCGCTGATAATGGGTGATCAAGAGCACCGCCTTGTCGGGCTTCCGCAGGATGCGGTTGATGCCCGCGCCGATCACTCGCAGCGCGTCGATGTCGAGGCCGCTGTCGGTCTCGTCGAGGATGGCGAGGCGCGGATCGATGATCCCCATCTGCACCATCTCGTTGCGCTTCTTCTCGCCGCCCGAAAAGCCGACGTTCACCGCCCGCTTCATCATCTCCATGTCGAGCCCGAGCGCGTCGGCCTGCTCGCGCGCCAGCTTGAGGAATTCGCCCGCCGAAAGCTCCTTCTCGCCGCGCGCGCGGCGCTGGGCATTGAGGGCGGTGCGCAGGAACTGGACGTTGGAGACGCCGGGGATTTCGACCGGATATTGGAATCCGAGGAACATCCCGTGCGCGGCCCGCTCGTGCGGGTCCATCGAGAGCAGATCCTCGCCGTCGAGCGTCACCGAACCTTCGGTCACCTCATAGCCCGGCCGCCCGGCCAGCACATAAGCGAGCGTCGACTTGCCCGACCCGTTCGGCCCCATCACCGCATGGATCTCGCCCGGGTTCAGCGTCAGGCTGATCCCCTTGAGGATTTCCTTGCCGTCGACGGTGGCGTGGAGGTCTTTAATTCGGAGCATTGGTGGGTGGATGTCCCGTTCGTCTGAAGGTGGCGATGTCGGCTCTCAGTCTGTCCGCCATCACCTGGTCGTTTTCGCGGAGCGTTTGATCGGCCTCCTGCGCCGCCCGAACGGCGGTCGAGCCAAGCGCCTCGAACGACGCGGTGAAGGCCGTGAGAGCTGCGTCTCGCTTTGCGGAGCACTGATCGAAGGCCGCGGTAACCGCCTCGTCGATCGTTCGCGTAGTTGCGCTGCTGAGCACCGCCGTCAATCCGACGCAGCTCGCATAGTCATGCGCCGACTCGAGGGCCGCGTCCCGCGCTGAATTTGGAGGCGAGCTTGCGGCGGCGAGCAGGAGCAGGAAGGTGTGTCTCATCCGACGCTCCCCTCCAAACTGATCCCGAGCAATTTTTGGGCCTCAACCGCGAACTCCATCGGCAGCTGCTTCAGCACCTCGCGGGCGAAGCCGTTGACGATCAGGGCGACGGCGTCCTCCTGCGAGAGGCCGCGCGACATGGCGTAGAACAATTGATCGTCGCTGATCTTCGAGGTGGTCGCCTCGTGCTCGATCTGGGCGGTCGGGTTGCGGACCTCGATGTAAGGGATGGTGTGGGCGCCGCATTTGTCGCCGAGCAGCAGCGAATCGCACTGGGTGAAGTTGCGGACGTTCTCGGCGCCGCCATTGACCCGGACGAGGCCGCGATAGGTATTGCTCGATTTGCCGGCGCTGATCCCCTTGGAGACGATCGTCGAGCGGCTATTGCTGCCGATATGGACCATCTTGGTGCCGGTATCGGCCTGCTGGCGGTTGTTGGTCAGCGCGACCGAATAGAATTCGCCGACGCTGCCTTCGCCCTTCAGGATGCAGGAGGGATATTTCCAGGTGATCGCCGAGCCGGTCTCGACCTGGGTCCACGAGCACTTGGAGCGCGCGCCGGCGCACATCGCCCGCTTGGTGACGAAATTGTAGATGCCGCCCTTGCCCTCGGCGTCGCCGGGGTACCAGTTCTGGACGGTCGAATATTTGATCTCCGCATCCTCGTGGGCGTAGAGCTCGACCACCGCCGCGTGGAGCTGGTTCTCGTCGCGCATCGGCGCGGTGCAGCCCTCCAGGTAGGAGACGTAGCTCCCCTTGTCGGCCACAATCAGCGTGCGCTCGAACTGGCCGGTATTCTCCGCGTTGATCCGGAAATAGGTCGAAAGCTCCATCGGGCAGCGCACGCCCTCGGGGACGTAGACGAAGGTGCCGTCGGAGAAGACCGCGCTGTTGAGGCAGGCGAAATAATTGTCGCGCTGGGGAACCACCGAGCCGAGATATTTGCGGACCAGCTCGGGATATTCGCGGATCGCCTCGGAGATGGAGAGGAAGAGGACGCCGGCCTTCTTCAATTCCTCCCGGAAGGTGGTGGCGACGCTGACGCTGTCGAACACCGCGTCGACCGCGACCTTGCGCGCGCCTTCGACGCCGGCGAGCACCTTCTGCTCCTCGATCGGAATGCCGAGCTTCTCGTAGACGCGCAGGATCTCGGGATCGACCTCGTCCAATGAGCCCAGTTTTTCCTTCGCCTTGGGCTCGGCATAATAATAAGCGTTCTGGAAATCGATCGCCGGGATGTCGAGCTTGGCCCAGCTGACCTCCTTCATCGTCAGCCAGGCGCGATAGGCCTTGAGCCGCCAGTCGAGCATCCACTCGGGCTCGCCTTTCTTCGCCGAGATGAAGCGGACCGTCTCCTCGTTGAGGCCCTTGGGCGCGAACTCCTGCTCGATGTCGGAGGTGAAGCCCCATTCGTAGGTCGAGGCGCGGTCGACCGCGTCCTGGGCTTCGCGGTTGCGGACGCTGGCATCGTCGGCGCTCATGCCTTCACCTCGGCGAGGCTGGAGAGGCTGACGCCCTGCAGCGCGCCGCGCACCGCGTGATTGACGACGCCCATGTGCGGGCGGACCTGGCAGGCGCTTTCGAGCGCGCATTCGTGGCGCTCGGCATCGACGCAGCTGGTCATGACGATCGGCCCCTCGACCGCCTCGACGATGTCGGCGAGGCTGATCTCGCCCGCGAGCCGGGCGAGCCGGAAGCCGCCGCCGGTGCCGCGCGCCGTATCGAGGAGGCCCGCCGCGGCGAGCCGGCCGGTCAGCTTCTGCGCGGTCGGGAGCGGGACGCCGGTTTCTTCGGCGAGCAGGGTCGCGCTCAATCGCGCCCCGGCCGGATGGCGGGCGGCGGCGGCCATCATCACGACCGCATAATCGGCAAGGGAGGTCAGGCGCATAATCGGACTGATTCGTTCCGATTGGGATGTGGCCCCGAAACGCGGCGAAATCAAGCGCGCTTTGACCCGTTGAGGGACGCGTGACATAGGGCGCGCCGATGGCGCTCTACCCTCTCGTGCGGCCGTTCGCCTTCGCGCTCGACGCTGAGCGGGCGCATCGGACGACGATCCGGGCACTGAGGCTTTTGCCGGCGGGGCGGCCGGCCGAGGCCGATCCGATGCTCTCGGTCGAGGTCGCCGGGCTCGATTTCCCCAATCCGGTCGGGCTCGCCGCTGGCTTCGACAAGGACGGCGAGGTGTTTCGCCAGATGCTGGGCTTCGGCTTCGGCTTCGTCGAGGTGGGGACGCTGACGCCGCGCCTCCAGCCGGGCAATCCGAGGCCGCGGCTGTTCCGGCTGGCGCAGGACCGGGCGGTGATCAACCGGCTGGGGTTCAACAATCGCGGCCAAAGCGAGGCGCTCAAAGCGCTCCAGGCGGGCCGCCGCCCCGGCCTCGTCGGGGTCAACATCGGCGTCAACAAGGACAGCGTGGATCGGGTCGCCGATTATTGCGCGGGCGTGGCGGCGATGACCGGGGTCGCGGATTATCTCGCCGTCAACATCTCCTCGCCCAACACGCCCGGCCTCAGGGACCTGCAGGACGAAAAGCCGCTCGGCGAATTGCTGACCGCGATCGTCGAGGCGCGCGGGGCGGGGCCGCCGATCTTCCTCAAGGTCGCGCCCGACCTGGAGCCGGCGCAGATCGACGCCATCGCCCGCCTCGCGATCGAGAGGAAGGTCGACGCGCTGATCGTCGCCAACACCACGATCAGCCGGCCGGTGCTCAAATCCAGGCATCGCGGCGAAGCGGGCGGGCTGTCCGGCGCGCCGCTGAAGGCGCTGGCGCTGGCGCGGCTGCGCGATTTCCGCCGCGCCACCGGCGGCGCGCTGCCGCTGATCGCGGTCGGCGGGATCGAGACCGGCGCCGACGCCTTCGCGCGAATCCGCGCCGGCGCGAGCCTCGTCCAGCTCTACACCGCGCTTGTCTATCGAGGGCCCGGCTTGGCCCGGGAAATCAACCGCGACCTGAAGCGCCTGCTGGCCCGGGAGGGCTTCGCGCGCTTGACGGACGCGATCGGGACTGAGAAGCGCCTGTGATGCTGAAACGCCTTTTCTTCGTCCTCGCCCTTCTTCTCGCGGTGCCGGCTGTCTCGGTCGCGCAGGGCGTGTCGGCCGCCGATCCGCGCGCGGCCCAGGCGGGCGTCGAGATATTGCGCGAAGGGGGGACGGCCGCCGACGCCGCCTTCGCCACCATGCTGGCGCTGACCGTGGTCGAACCGCAAAGCTCGGGGATCGGCGGCGGCGGCTTTCTCGTCTACCACGACCAGCGCCGCCACCGGCTGACCTCGTTCGACGGCCGCGAGACCGCGCCGCATGCCGCGACGCCCGCTTATTTCCTCGGGCCGGACGGGCGGCCGAGCGTCCATGACGAAGCGATCCCCGGTGGGCTCAGCGTCGGCGTCCCAGGAAATATCCGCCTCATGGAGCTCGCGCACCGGCGCCACGGCCGGCTCGCCTGGGCGCGGCTGTTCGTCCCCGCGATCCGCCTCGCCCGCGACGGCTTCGCGATCACCCCGCGGCTTTACCGGATGCTGTCGCAGCCGGGCTCGCTGGCGGCCTTCTCCGCCTGGGGCCGCGGCCGTTTCTACGGGCCGGACGGCCAGCCGCGGCCGATCGGCACGGTCATCCGCAACCCCGAGCTCGCCGCCTTCCTGGAGCGGCTCGCCGGCGGCGGACCCGAGCGCTTCTACACCGGCGCGGCCGCCCAGGAGCTGGTCCGAACGGTGCGCACGTCCGCGCGCAACCCGTCGCCGATGACCGCGGACGACCTCGCCACCTATTCTGCGCACGAGCGCGCGCCGGTCTGCGGCCGCTATCGCGGCTACCGGATCTGCGGGATGGGGCCACCGTCTTCGGGCGCGACCACGGTGTTCGCGATCCTGAAGCAGCTCGAGCGATTCGACCTGCGCGCGCTGGGGCCGGACAATCCAACCGCCTGGCATCTGATCGCCGAGTCGATGCGGCTCGCTTATGCCGACCGCGAGGCCTATCTCGGCGATGCTGATTTCGTCCGCGTGCCAGTCGCCGGGCTCACCGATCCAACCTATCTGGCGGCGCGCTCGCGGCTGATCTCGCCCGACCGGGCGATCGCCCATGTCGAGGCCGGGGCGCCGCCGGGGGCCGGGCGCCGCACCGCCGCGCCGGCTGCAGTCGAGGCGGGCACCTCGCATTTCGTCGCCGTCGACCGCAGGGGCAACGTCGCTTCCTATACCTCGACGATCGAAAGCGTGTTCGGCTCGGGCCTCACCGTCAACGGCATGTTCCTCAACAACGAGCTCACCGATTTCAGCTTCATCCCCGAGCTCGACGGCGCGCCGGTGGCGAACCGGGTCGAGGGCGGCAAGAGGCCGCGCAGCTCGATGTCGCCGACCATCGTCTACGGCCCGGACGGACGGGTCCGGATCGCGATCGGCGCCGCCGGGGGCACGACGATCATCGCCCAGGTCGCCAAGGCGCTGATCGGGGTGCTCGACTGGGATCTGAGCGCGCAGGACGCGATCGCGCTGCCGCAGATCATGGGCCTCGGCGACCGCGTAACGATCGAGCGCGGCACCAGGCTCGAAGCGATGATCCCGGCGCTGCAGGCGCTCGGCCAGCGCACATTGATCGTCGATCCCGGTTACAAGGCCAATGCGATCGAGCGCGTCGCCGGCCGCTGGGTCGGCGCCGCCGATCCACGCAGCGAAGGGACCTGGGTGGCGCAGTAAGGGGACAGTTGCTAGCAACTGTCCCCATTGCGAGGAGAGGCCATGCGTCAGCTCGAACATTTTCCCAACCTCGTCGCGATGTTCTTCGCGCGCGCGAAGGAGAAAGGCGGCGCGCCGTTCCTGTGGGCCAAGCTAAGCGGCGAATGGCGCTCGATCAGCTGGGCCGAGGCGGCGGACAAGGTCGCGCGGCTCGCCGCTTCGCTGCAGCGGATCGGCCTCGAGCGCGGCGACCGGGTGATGCTGGTGTCCGAAAACCGGCCCGAATGGCTGATCTCGGACCTTGCGATCATGGCCGCGGGCTGCATCACCGTGCCGACCTACATCACCAACACCGAGCGCGACCACCAGCACATCCTCGACGACAGCGGCGCCCGCGCCGTGATCGTCTCGACCCAGAAGCTCGCGAAGATTCTGCTGCCGGCGGCGATCCGCACGACGGGCTGCGAGCATGTCGTGACGATCGAATCGGTGCCCTCGGGCCAGGAAAGCCTGATCCGGATGCATGATTGGAACGCGCTGATCGCGGCCGAGAGCGCGACCGCCGAGGCTTGCGCTGCGGCGGCGAATTTCGCGCGGGGCGACCTCGCCTGCATCATCTACACGTCCGGCACCGGCGGCGCGCCGCGCGGGGTGATGCAGCATCACGGCGCGATCCTGCACAATGTCGAAGGCAGCGCCGCCCTGATCTCCGAGGATTTCGGGTGGGGCGACGAGATCTTCCTCTCCTTCCTCCCCGCCAGCCATGCCTATGAGCATAGCGGCGGCCAGATGCTGCCGATCGGCCTTGCCGCCCAGATCTATTATTCGGAAGGGCTCGAGAAGCTCGCCTCCAACATCGAGGAGGTGCGGCCGACGATCATGGTGGTCGTGCCGCGGCTGTTCGAGGTGCTCAGGCAGCGGATCCTCAACCAGGTCGAGAAGCAGGGCCGGCTCACCAACTATCTGATGAACCGCGCGCTCGCGATCGGCGCCAAGGATTATGCCGGCGCGGTGCCGCTCAAGGACAAGCCGATGGACTTCCTGCTTGGCAAGACCTTGCGGCCCAAGATCGCGGCCAAGTTCGGCGGCCGGATCAAGGCGATGGTCTCGGGCGGGGCGCCCTTGAATCCCGAGGTCGGCATCTTCTTCCACGCGCTCGGCCTCACCCTGCTCCAGGGCTACGGCCAGACCGAATCGGGACCGGTGCTGAGCTGCAACCGGCCCAGGGTCGGGCTCAAGATGGACACGGTCGGCCCGCCGTTGCTCAACACCGAGGTCAAGATCGCCGAGGACGGCGAGATCCTCTGCCGGGGCGAACTCGTCATGCAGGGCTATTGGCGCAACGAGGCGCAGACCGCGCGCACCCTGATCGACGGCTGGCTGCACACCGGCGACGTCGGCCATATCGACGAGCAGGGCCGGATCGTCATCACCGATCGCAAGAAGGATTTGATCGTCAACGACAAGGGCGACAACGTCGCGCCCGCCAAGGTCGAGGGGATGCTGACCCTCCAGGCCGAGATCGTCCAGGCGATGGTGGTGGGCGACAAGCGCCCCTATATCGTCGGCCTGATCGTGCCCGACCCCGAATGGACCGCCGACTGGTGCGCGGCGAATGGGCGCAAATGCGCGTTCCACGAGCTCGCTCACGACCCCGATTACGTGAAGGCGCTCGGCGCCGCGGTCGACCGGGTCAATGCCGAATTGTCGGTGATCGAGAAGGTCCGCCGCTTCATCGTCGCCGACGAGCCGTTCACGGTCGAGAACCAGCAGCTGACTCCCTCGATCAAGATCCGCCGTCACGTCATCAAGGAGATTTACGGCGACCGGCTCGACGCCCTCTACAAGCGCTAGAAGGCGTCCTTGGCCGCCCGTCGCGCGGCCAGCTCCTCGACCGACTTCGCCCGTACGAACGGGTTGGTCTCCCGCTCGAGCGCGATCGTCGTCGGCAGCGTGACCTCGCCGCGCTCGCGCATTTCCGCCACCGCGGCGACGCGGCGAACGAGCGCTTCGTTGTCGGGCTCCACGGTTAGCGCGAAGCGGCCGTTGGCGAGCGTATATTCGTGGCCGCAATAGATCCGGGTTTCCGGCGGCAAAGCGGCGAGGCGCTGCAGGCTGTCGTGCATCTGGGCGGCATCGCCCTCGAACAGGCGGCCGCAGCCCATCGCGAACAGGGTGTCGCCGACGAACGCCGCTTGTTCGGCGGGCAGGTGGAAAGCGACGTGGCCGGCGGTGTGGGCGGGGATGTCGATCAGCTCGGCCGCGATCGCGCCGATCTTCGCGCGGTCGCCGCCGGCGACGATGCGGTCCATCTTCGACACCCGCTCCGCCTCGGCCGGGCCGGCGATGGCGCAGCCGGTCGCGGCCCGAATCGCGTCGTTGCCGCCGGTATGGTCGGGATGCCAGTGGGTGTTCCAGACCTGGGTGATCCGCCAGCCGCGCGCCGCGGCTGCTTCGAGCACCGGCTCGGCGACCGACGGATCGACGGCCACCGTCTCGTCCGACGCGGGATCGTGGACCAGCCAGACATAATTGTCGCGCAGGACGGCGACGGGGACGATCTCGAGCATCACCAATGGCCGATGTTCGGCATTGACGCCCAGGGCTCGGCGACGGGCAGGTGGTCGCCTTTCTGGAGCAGCTCGATCGAGACGCCGTCGGGAGTGCGGACGAACGCCATCCGGCCTTCGCGCGGCGGCCGGTTGATGGTGACGCCGGCATCCATCAGCCGGGCGCAGGTTTCGTAGACGTCGTCCACCTCGTAGGCGACATGCCCGAAATTGCGGCCCTCGCCATAATTCGATTCGTCCCAATTGTGGGTGAGCTCGATCTGGGCGTCCTCGTCGCCCGGCGCCGCGAGGAAAATCAGGGTGAAACGGCCCTGCTCATTGTCCATCCGCCGCACCTCCTCGAGGCCGAGCAGCGAAAAAAAGCGAAGCGTTTCCGCAGGATCGGAGACCCGGATCATGGTGTGCAGATATTTCATTGCATTCACCTCAACTCATCGACATAAATGCACGGTTCATCGACGCCATGCGAGATGAACCGAGCCGGCGCTATCTGAGTCGCCGGGACCAGGGAGTGCCATAACATGTCCGAAGGTTCGCAGGGCAATCGCAACATCCTTCTGATCGCGGCGATCATCCTCGCCATCGGCATCGTCGCCGGCGGCTATCTGCTCGGCGACGGCCTCCGGCGCGCACGCATGGCCGACCGGGCGGTGACCATGCGCGGCCTCGCCGAGCGCAACGTCACCGCCGATCTCGCCACCTGGTCGCTCAACTTCAACGCCTCGGGCACCGACGCGGGCGAGGTCCAGGCCGAGATCGAGCGCGACACCCGCACCATCATCCAGTTCTTCCGCGCCGCCGGCTTTCCGGCCAATGCGGTGACCGACCGCGGCGGCTCGATCAACAGCTTCTACGACAACAACCGCCAGGCCAATGTCGTCACCATCAACCGCAGCCTGCAGTTCCGCACCACCGACGTTATGCGCGCGCAGCGCACCTATGCGCGCCAGTTCGATCTCATCCGGAGCGGCGTCCAGCTGCAGGAAGGCTCGAACATGAGCTACAACTTCACCGGCCTCACCGCATTGAAGCCCGAGCTGATCGCGCAATCGATCCAGGACGCGCGCCGCGGCGCCGAGCGCTTCGCCAACGACAGCGGCACCGCGGTCGGCGGCATCCGCTCGGCGACGCAGGGTTATTTCTCGATCGGTGCAAGGGATGGTGATTCGACCTCCGAGGAAGGAGGGGGCGGCAACGACTCGCCGTTCCAGAAAGTGCGGGTCGTGACGACGATCGAATTCTATCTGGACTGAGGCCGCGGCGTCGGCGGCGGCGCCGGGACCTCGATTTCGCGCAAGGTCGCCAGGCTCTCGCGGGCCTGGCGGCCGGCGTCGCTGTCGGGCGCCGCCTGGGCGACCTGGCGGTAGAGGCGCTCGGCTTCGACCATATTGCCGGCGAGGCCGGCCAGCGTGCCGGCGAGGAGCAGGACGTCGGGGCTGTCCGGAGCGAGCGTCCGCGCCCGGGCGATGTCGGTGCCGGCGCGGGCGAGATCGTTCTCGCGTCGTGCGAGCGCGGCCGAAAGATACCAGGCGAACGGATCGTTGGGCACGAGTTGGAGCGCGCGGTCGATCTCGGTGCGCGCGGCGGCGGGATTGCCGAGCGCGACCCGGGCGCGGGCGCGGTCGAGATGAACCTCGCCGCGCAGCTCGTCGGTGAGGTTGGGCGTCGCCAAGGCGGCGTCGAACGCGGCCATCGCGCGCGCGCCCTCGCCCGCGGCGACCCAGGCATTGCCCGCCTGGACCCAGAAATCGGCGCGGCGGGCGTCGTTCGCGGCCTCGGCCTCGCGTGCCGCCTGCTCGAACGCGGTCGCCGCTGGCCCCCAGCGCTCGAGCGCTGCCAAAGCAAGGCCGAGGCACTGGCGGGCGGCGAGGCCGCCGCCTTCGCCCCGCCAGGCGTTCGCCGCCGCCACCGCACCTTCGGCATCGGTGCGGACCTGCGCGGTGCAGGCGCGGTAGCGGGCCTCGACGGGGTCCTCGGCGGGCGCGGCGGGACGCGCTCGGCGCGGCGGCATTGGATCAGGCGAGGAAGGCAGGGAGGCGGCCTGCAGGGCGGCGAGCAGGAGAAGGGATTGGATCACAGCGACTCCAGCAGCGTCCTCACGGTGGCGATCAGCAGCGCGAGGTCGGACTCGCGCGACAGGCGATGGTCGCCGTCCTTGACCAGCAGCGTCTGCACGTCGGCTGAACGGACGCGGCGGGCGATGTCGTGGGCCCAGGTCCAGGGCACGTCGGCATCGGCCTGGCCGTGGAGCAGCCGCACCGGGCAGTCGATCGCGATCTCGGCATGAAGCAGCCGCAGCGCCTCGCCGCTCTCCCAGAACGCGCGCGTCGCCATAGGGATTGGCCTGCTCGAGCCGGCCTTCGCTAAGGACCGTCATTTTCTCCTCTGCGGTGAAGCCCCAGGAGGTGAAATCGGGCGCCGCGGCGATGCCGACCAGGCCGGCGACGCGCTGCGGCCGGGCGAGCGCGGCGAGCAGCATCAGCCAGCCGCCCATCGACGATCCGGCCAGAACGACCGGCCCGTCGGCCGCGACCCCGTCGATCATCGCCAGCACGTCGTCGCGCCAGCCGTGCAGCGTCTGGCTCTCGAAGTCGCCGCCGCTGCGGCCGCAGCCGGCATAATCGAAGCGCAGCATCGCCCGCCCCTCCGCCGCCGCCCAGGCGTCGAGCGCGCCCGCCTTGGCGCCCTCCATGTCGGAGGCGTAGCCGGGAAGGAAGATCAGGGTCGGGCCGCGCCCCGCGCGATGGCGGCAGGCGAGGCGGATCCCCTCGCCGGTCTCGAAATAGCTCATGTCGGCCATCGCCGCCCCTTAGCAAAGGGATTGCGGGCGCGACAGCCAGCCCTTCCTTGAACCGCTCCCGGTGCCCATCTATGGCGGCGAGGCCCAACGCTTCGCAGGAGTTCGTCCGCGCATGCCCGAAATGTTGTCGATCACGCTGCCCGATGGGTCGGTCCGCGAGGTCGAGCGCGGGACCACGCCGGCGGACGTCGCCGCCGCGATCGGGCCGGGGCTCGCCAAGGCGGCGCTGGCGGCGCGGGTCAACGGCGAGGTGCGCGACCTCGCCCGGCCGTTCGAGGCGGACAGCGAGCTCGCGCTGATCACGGCGCGCGACGAGGCCGACGCGCTCGAGCTCGCCCGCCACGATTTCGCCCACGTCCTCGCCGAGGCGGTGCAGAACCTGTTTCCCGGCACCCAGATCACCTTCGGACCGGCGACCGAGGACGGCTTCTACTACGATTTCGCGCCGACCACCGAGCGCGGCCCGTTCACCGACGAGGACCTGCCGGGAATCGAGGAGGAGATGCGGCGCATCATCCGCGCCGACGAGAAGCTGGTGCGCGAAGTCTGGACGCGCGACGACGTCCGCGCCTTCTTCGAGAAGCAAGGCGAGACGTTCAAGGCCGAGTGGGTGATGGAGCTGCCCGCGGACGAGGCGATCTCGATGTACCGGACGGGCGGCTGGCTCGACCTCTGCCGCGGCCCCCACCTGCCCTCGACCGGCAAGCTCGACCCCGACGCGTTCAAGCTGACCCGCGTCTCCGGCGCCTATTGGCGCGGCGACCAGAACAACCCCCAGCTGTCGCGCATCTACGGCACCGGCTGGCTCAGCAGGAAGCAGCTCGACGCGCATCTCGTCCGGCTCGAGGAGGCGGCCAGGCGCGACCACCGCAAGATCGGCCAGGAGATGGACCTGTTCCACCTCCAGGCCGAAGCGCAGGGCTCGGTCTTCTGGCACCCCAAAGGCTATCTCATCTGGCGCCAGCTCGAAGCCTATCTGCGCCGCCGCCTCGACGCCGCCGGCTACGAGGAGGTCAAGACGCCGCAGTTGATGGACGCGCGCCAATGGGAGAAATCGGGCCACTGGGGCAAATATCGCGAGAACATGTTCGTCGTTCCGGACGAGATCCCCAATCCCGAGGAGGAAGGGCCGATCCTGTCGGGCGAGGCGGAGCTGATGGCATTGAAGCCGATGAACTGCCCGGCCCACATCCTTATCTTCCGCCAAGGCCTCAAATCCTATCGCGACCTGCCGCTGCGCCTCGCCGAGTTCGGCTGCTGCCATCGCAACGAGCCGCACGGCGCGCTGCACGGCATCATCCGGGTGCGCCAATTCACCCAGGACGATGCGCATATCTTCTGCCGCGAGGATCAGATCGTCGAGGAAACTCGCCGATTTTGCGACCTGCTCGACTCGATCTACCAGGATCTCGGCTTCGCCGATTATGCCATCAAGCTGTCGCTCCGGCCCGAGAAGAGGCACGGCAGCGACGAGATCTGGGACAAAGCCGAGCAGGATCTGCGCGACGCCGTCCATCTCGCCGGCCGCGACGGCCCGGAATATCAATGGGAGGAATTGCCCGGCGAGGGCGCCTTCTATTCGCCAAAGCTCGAATTCCACCTGACCGACGCGATCGGCCGGACCTGGCAGTGCGGCACCCTGCAGCTCGACTATGTCATGCCCGAGCGGCTCGGCGCCTTCTATATCGGCGAGGATGGCGAGAAGCACGTCCCGGTGATGCTGCACCGGGCGATCCTCGGCACGTTCGAGCGCTTCCTCGGCATATTGATCGAGCATCATGCCGGCCGCTTCCCGCTCTGGCTGGCGCCGGTGCAGGCGGTGGTGGCGACGATCGTCTCCGAGGCGGACGATTATGCCCGCGAGGTGGCGGCGGCGCTGGCCGCGGCGGGCCTCAGGATCGAGACCGACCTCAGGAACGAGAAGATCAACTACAAGGTGCGCGAGCACAGCCTCGCCCACATCCCCTATCTGCTGGTCGTCGGCAAGCGCGAGGCCGGGCAGCGCACCGTCGCGCTGCGCCCGCTCGGCGAAGGCGCCGCGCAGGAGGTTGTGGCATTGGACAGCCTCGCCGCGCGGCTCGCCGCCGAGGCGCGGGCGCCCGATCAGCGGGGCTGATTCGTCACATCGGACGCGAAATGCGGGCCGCGGGCCGCGTCCATCTTTCATTCAGCCGCTTTATTGACTAGGTGGAGCGCTGACCAACGGCATCAGGAGAAACGAAGATACGTCCCCCTCTCACCCGGCGACCCACCGCGCCGCCGCTCAACGGCCCCCGCTTCAACGAGTTCATCTCCGTGCCCAAGGTGCGCGTGATCGATGAGAATGGCGAGAATCTCGGGGTCATGCTGACCGCCGAGGCGATCGAGCAGGCCGCCGATGTCGGCCTCGACCTGGTCGAGGTGTCGCCCAACGCCGATCCGCCGGTCTGCAAGTTCCTCGACGTCGGCAAATACAAATATGAGGCCCAGAAAAAGGCCAACCTCGCCCGCAAATCGCAAAGGACGCAGGAGATCAAGGAGATCAAGATGCGTCCGAACATCGACGATCACGATTATGACGTGAAGATGAAGAAGGTCTTCTCGTTCATCGGCGAGGGCGACAAGGTGAAGATCACTCTCCGGTTCCGGGGCCGCGAGCTCGCCCATGGCGAGCTCGGCATGCAATTGCTCCAGCGCGTCCAGGCCGACGTCGCCGAAACCGCCAAGATCGAGCAGCATCCGCGCATGGAAGGCCGGCAGATGCTGATGGTGCTGGCGCCGAAATGACGCGAAGCGTCACTCCGGTGCAGGCCGGGGTCTCGTGGGGACAGCCGTGACTTCTTGTCCTGAGATCCCGGCCTTCGCCGGGATGACGAGCCGTTGAGGGCGTCTTAACTCCGCTCCGGCATAAAGCGGCTGCCGTGAGGACCCCGATTTGCCGCGCCAGATCGTCCACCTGATCGCCGCCGCGCGGCCCAATTTCATGAAGGTGGCGCCGCTCTGGCACACGCTCGATGGGGCGAGCGACTTCGCGCCGGTGCTGGTCCATACCGGCCAACATTACGACGCCAACATGTCGGACGAGATCCTCAGGGACCTCGGCCTGCCCGACCCCGATTTCCACCTCGGCGTCGGCTCGGGCAGCCACGCCGAGCAGACCGGCCGGGCGATGATCGAATATGGCAAGGTGGCCGAAGCGCACCGGCCCGACTGGCTGGTCGTCGTCGGCGACGTCAACTCGACGGTCGCCGCGGCGCTGGTGGGGACCAGGCTCGGCATCCGCACCGTCCATCTCGAGGCGGGCCTTCGCTCGCGCGACACGACCATGCCCGAGGAGATCAACCGGATCGCCACCGATGCGGTCAGCGACGTGCTGTGGACGCCGTCGCCCGACGCCGACGCGAACCTGATCGCAGAGGGGGTGCCGGCGGCGCGCATCACCCGGGTCGGCAACATCATGCTCGACAGCTTCGAATATGCGCGCCCCGCCATCGCCGCGGCCCGGGTCCCCGAAGAGCTCGGCCTTGCCGGCCGCCCTTATTGCGTGGCGACGCTCCACCGCCCGTCCAACGTCGACGAGGCCGCGCCGCTGCGCCGCCTCGCCGCCTGCCTGGCCGAGGTGCAGCGGCGGCTGCAAGTCGTCTTCCCGGTCCATCCCCGCACGGCCGCGCGGCTCGCCGAATTCGGTCTCGCCGAGGGGCTCGCCGCGGCCGGGGTCCGGCTGGTCGAGCCGCTCGCTTACGTCCGGTTCATGAGCCTGGTGACCGGCGCCGCGGCGGTGATCACCGATTCCGGGGGCCTGCAGGAGGAAACCACCTATCTCGGCCTTCCCTGCTTCACCCTGCGCGAGAATACCGAGCGGCCGATCACCATCGATGAAGGCACGAATCGCCTGGCGACGCCGGCCAGCCTTCCCGGCCTGCTCGCCGAAGCGCTCGGCCGGGATCGCGCGCTCATGCCGCGCCCGGACTGCTGGGATGGAAGGACCGCAGCGCGCTGCGTGACCGATCTCAGACGCCGTTCGCGCCCTGCCGAACGCGCGAATCGGCGCGGCGCCGCCTGATCCGAAAGCCAGCATTCCGTAACGGCAGCGCAAAGGTTGCGTTTCAGACTGCAACCAATCTGTTGCGGTTTTGCAATGAATCGTCCCAAACCAACGGGAAACTGCGGGTTTTTGGCTGGCGAAAGAGCCACATTGGGAGTAGCTCTGCGCCAAATAAAAAAGCCTTTTGGGGAGGGAATTCACATGCCGAAGAGCTTCTGGCTGCTGTCCGCAGGCCTCACCGCGCTCGCCACGCCTGCTTATGCGCAGGGCGATCAGACCACCACCGGTACCGCCAGCGGCACCGAGAATGCCGCGGTCCAGACGTCGGATACCGGCGAGCCGGACATCGTCATCACCGCCCAGGGACGCCGGCAGATCCTGCAGGACGTTCCGCTCGCGGTGACGGCCGTCGGCGGCGAGCAGCTCCAGAACAGCGGCGCCAACGACATCCGGCAGCTGAACCAGCTTGCCCCGTCGCTGCTCGTCTCCTCGACCGGCACCGAGGCGAACGGCTCGGCCCGTATCCGCGGCATCGGCACGGTCGGCGACAATCCCGGCCTCGAAAGCTCGGTCGCGGTGTTCATCGACGGCGTCTACCGCTCGCGCAGCGGCATCGGCCTCAACGAATTGGGCGAGGTCGAGCGGATCGAGGTGCTGCGCGGCCCGCAGGGCACCTTGTTCGGCCGCAACGCTTCGGCCGGCCTCATCCACATCATCACCCGCCGGCCGGAATTGGACGACTTCAGCGGTTATGCCGAGCTGACCTACGGCAATTACGACCAGATCCGCGCTGCCGGCGCGCTCAACGTGCCGCTCGGCTCGACGCTGGCCGGCCGGGTCGACGCCGTCTATGCCCGCCGCGACGGCTTCTATCGCGTCGCCAACCCGACCGGCAACACCGAGAGCCGGGTCAATGACCGCGACCGCATCTTCGTGCGCGGCCAATTGCTGTTCGAGCCGAACGACGCGCTCTCGTTCCGGCTGATCGCCGACTATACCAATCGTGACGAATCCTGCTGCGGCGCCGTCTATCTCGATCGCGCGACAACCCCCTCCATCGGCAACCTCAACGAGCCGGCTAACCCCCTCTTGGTCGGCGGCGTGACAAACCCCGACGGCAACAACATCATCAACGTCCTGCGCGATCTCGGCCAGCCGCTGGCCGGGTTCAGCAATCCCTACAGCCGGACGATCTACGTCAGCCCGGGCCGCTCCTATGTCGGCCATACCGAGGATATGGGGATCTCGCTCGAGGCGAACTGGGACCTCGGCGGCGCGACCCTCACCTCGATCACCGCCTATCGCGACTATGAATCGGGGCAGCCCGGCGATATCGACTATAGCGCGGTCGACATCCTGTACCGCGCCGACCCCGGCGTGGTCCGCCATTTCCAGACGTTCAGCCAGGAACTGCGGCTGCACGGCTCGACTCTCGGCGGCCATCTCGACTGGCTCGTCGGCGCCTATTTCGCCGACGAGGATTTGACCCTCACCGACAATCTGAGGTTCGGCAATCAATATGGCCGTTTCGCGACCTGCCGGATCGTTTCGGGCGGCGGGCTCGCCGGGCTTTATTCACCCACCTCGCCCGGCTGTCTCGCCGCGCGGCCCGCCGCCTTCGGCGCCGCCTCTCCCGCCATCTACGCGGCATTCGACCGGCTCGACGCGATCAACGACCGCGGCAGCACGCTTGATACCTATTCCCAGAACAGCCGCAACTATGCGTTCTTCACCCACAACATCTTCCACATCACCGACCAGTTGGATTTCACCGCCGGCTTCCGCTACACCAACGAGCGCAAGCGCTTCGCCGCGACCTTCGGCAACGACAACAGCGCGTGCCCGGCGCAGCAGGCGGCGCTCATACCGTTCCTCGGCAACCCGGCGCTCGCGGCGGTCGCGGGCGGCCTGATCGGGCTGTCCTGCCAGGGCAATTCGACGTCCGAGCTGAACGGCGTGTCGATCAACGACCGCCGCAGCGAGGATGAATGGACCGGCACCGGCGTGCTCTCCTACCGGCCCAATAACGACCTGCTCATCTACGCCAGCTATTCGCGCGGCTACAAAGCGGGCGGCTTCAACCTCGACCGGTCGGCGCTCAAGTCGCCGATCTTCCCGTTCGCCAACACGGTGGGCGGTGCCCAGGCGCTGGTCGGCAATCTGCAATTCGATTCCGAAATCAACACCGCCTATGAGGTCGGGGTGAAATATTCGCGGGGCCCGATCACACTCAACGTCGTCGGATTCCGCCAGGATTTCGAGAACTTCCAGCTGAACACGTTCAACGGCACCGTGTTCCTCGTCCAGACGATCAACGGCTGCGAAACCAGCCTGGGCGGTGCCGACCGCGACCTCAGCGCGGCCACCGGGGCATGCCCGGCGGGCGACGTCGGCTACGGCGTGCGCTCGCAAGGCATCGAAGTCGAAGCCCAGGTGCGGCCGCGGCGCGACATGGCGCTCAATCTCGGCGTGACCCTCGCCAACACGAAATACCGGAACAATCTGGTCGGCAACCAGAACGGCGCGCCGCTCGATCCGGCGCTTCGCGTGCTGCCGGGGCACCGCCTGTCCAACGCACCGCGGCTGGTGTTCACGGGGGCGTTCACCTGGACTCCGCAGATCGGCGACACCGGCCTGACCGGTCTGGTCTACGTCGATGCGCGGGTGACGGACGATTACAATACCGGATCGGATCTGTTCCCGCAGAAGGCGCAGGACAGCTATGCCGTGATCAACGCCCGCCTCGGCGTGCGCGGAGCGCAGCAGCGCTGGTCGCTCGAGGTCTGGGCGCAGAACCTGTTCAACCAGGATTATGCGCAGGTCGCGTTCAACACGCCGTTCCAGGCGGGCACGACAGCCGCGCCGTTCGTCGATCCCTCATTTCCGGGCGGACGGCAGATCTTCTCCGCCTTCCTCGCCGAGCCGCGGACCTACGGCATTACCGGCCGCTTCCGCTTCTAGGCCGGGGCCGAAATCGGCAAAGGCCCTCGCCGGCGACGGCGCGGGCCTTTTCCTTGGGCAAGGCGTCAGGCGGCGCGGCGGCCGGCGGCGGGATCGCCCGCCGCGGCCTCGAGCAGCCGCTCCTGCAGCGCCTTCAGCCGCTCGGGCTGGTCGATCTTCGCGCCCTTCAAATCGGTCAGATAGAAGACGTCGACGGCGCGCTCGCCATAGGTCGCGATATGGGCGCTGTGGATCACCGCCTTCGCGCCGGAGATCGCCCGCGCCAGCTCGAACAGCAAGGCGGCGCGGTCGCGCGCATTGACCTCGACGACCGTATAGCGATTCGAGGCATGAGCCTGGACGAACACGGCGGGCTGGATCGGGAAGGCCTCGGCCCGGCGCAGCGGCAGCGCCCGCGCCGCGAGCCGCTCGGCCGAGGGCTCCTGGCCGGCCAGCGCCTTCGTGACCGCCGCCTCGAGCCGCCGGAGCTGATGCGGGTCGGCAAACGGGGCGCGGTCCATGTCCTGGACGAGGAAATTGTCGAGCGCCATGCCGTCGGCGGTGGTGTGGATGCGGGCGTCGATGATGTTGCCGCCGGCGAGGCTGATCGCCCCCGCCAGCCGGTAGAACAGGCCCGGGCGGTCGCTGGCGTAGACGCTGACCAAAGTCGCCCCGCGCTCCGGGCTGACCGAGACGGCCATCGGGCCGGCCTCCTCCGGCTCGCTCTCGACGCGCGCGATCAGCCGGGCATTGCCCTCGAGCACGTCGGCCGGCTCGGCGAGCCAATAGCTGTCGGGCAGGCGGAAAACGTAGCCCGCGAAGCGGCTCGCGCTCCAGCCCAAAGCGGCGAACAGATCGTCCTGGATCGCGGCGATCCGCTCCTTGCGCCCTTTCTGCTTGTGGCCGAGCCGGAGCAGCTCCTCGGCGGCATCGAACAGCTCGCGCAGCAACTGGTTCTTCCAGCTGTTCCAGGTGCCGGGCCCGACCGCGCGGATGTCGACCACGGTCAGCATGAACAACAGCCGCAGGCGTTCGAGGCTGGTGACCCGCGCGACGAAGTCCTGGATCGTCTTGGGATCGGAAAGGTCGCGCTTGAACGCGGTCGCCGACATCAGCAAATGCCGGCGCACCAGCCAGGCGACGGTTTCGGTCTCGGCGTCGGTGAGGCCGAGCCGCGGGCACAGCGCGAGCGCCACGTCGGCCCCCAGTTCGCTATGGTCGCCGCCGCGGCCCTTGGCGATGTCATGGAGCAGCACCGCGACATAGAGCGCGCGGCGCGACGCGATCTGCTTGAACAAAGCGGTGGCGAGCGGGTGGTCCTCTTTCAGCAGGCCGCGCTCGATCTTCGACGTGAGCCCGATCGCGCGGATCGAATGCTCGTCGACGGTGTAGTGATGGTACATGTCGAACTGCATCTGGGCGACGACCCGGCCGAAATCGGGAATGAAACGGCCGAACACGCCCGCTTCGTTCATCCACCGCAGCACCGTCTCGGGATCGCGCGGGCTCGTCAGTATTTCGAGGAACAGGCGGCTTGCCTCGGGATCGGCGCGCAGCGCGGCGTCGATCAGCTTGGCGTTGCGGCCGGCGGCGCGCATCGCCAGCGGATGGATCTCGAGGCCGTAACGGTCGGCCAGCGCGAACATGCGGATCAGGCGCACCGGCTCGGCGACGAGGAAATCGTCGTCGGGGACGGCGAGGCGGCCGCGGTCGAGCATGAAGCCCTCGAGCTTGCCCGGGCGCCGCCGAAAGGCGGGAAAGCCGATCCGCCGGCCGCGACGGGCGAACTTCTCGTCGAGATGGGCGAGGAAGATCCCGGTCAGGTCGCCGACCATCTTCGCGTGCAGGAAATAGTGGCGCATGAAGCGCTCGACCGGCGACTTGCCGGGCCGGTCGGCATAGTTCATCCGCGCCGCGAGTTCGCGCTGATAGTCGAAGGTCAGCCGCTCCTCGGCGCGGCCGGCGGTCAGGTGGAGGTGGCAGCGGACCGCCCATAAGAAGCGTTCGGCGCGATGGAACTGGCGCAGCTCCTCGGCCGAGAACAGGCCGACCTCGACGAGCTCGTCGACCTCGCGCAGGCGATAGGCATATTTGCCGATCCAGAACAGAGCGTGAAGGTCGCGAAGGCCGCCTTTGCCTTCCTTGACGTTGGGCTCGACGACGTAGCGGCTGTCGCCCATCCGACGGTGCCGCGCCTCGCGCTCGTCGAGCTTTTCCTTGACGTAGCCGGCGACCGAGCCGGCGACGACTTCCTTCCAGAAGCGGGCCGCAACTTCGTCGTAGAGCGCCTCGTCGCCCCAGACGTAGCGCGATTCGATGATCGCGGTGCGGATCGTATGGTCGGCGCCCGCGGCGCGGATGACCTCGTCGACGCTGCGTGTGCTGTGGCCGACCTTGAGCCCGAGGTCCCAGAGCAGATAGAGGACGGCCTCGATCGCGCTCTCGGTCCACGCGGTCGGCTTCCACGGCGTGACGAACGCGATGTCGACGTCCGAATGGAGCGCCATCTCGCCGCGCCCGTAGCCGCCGACCGCCATCACCAGCAGCCGCTCCGAGGTGGTGGCGTTGCCGCGCGGATGGAGCTGCTGGGTGACGAAATCATAAGCGAGGCGGAGGATCTGGTCGGTCAGGAAAGCGTAGGCCGAAGCGGCCTCGGTGCCGGCATAGGGCCGCTCTTCGAGCCGTCGCGCGATTTCGGCGCGGCCGGCCGCGAGCGCCTCCTTGAGGGCCTCGGCGGCCGCCGCGCGGCCGGCGCCCGCGAGCGCCTCGGCGATCGTTCGCCGGTCGACGATCTCGCGCCGGTGGGGGACGCTCGCCTTCATCCGCCGCCCTCGGCATGGAGCCGCTTCAGCGCGTAGAGGAGCTCCAGCGCCTCGCGCGGCGCCAGGCTGTCGGGCTCGATCGCGGCGAGCGCTGCGTGGACCGGGTCGGGCGCCTCCTCCTCGGGCCGGACGGCCGCGAACAGCGGCAGATCGTCGAGGCCGGCGGCGATGCCGCCAGTGGCGGCGCGCCCCGCCTCGAGCCTGGCGAGGACCGCTTTGGCGCGCGCCAGCACCGGCGGCGCCAGGCCGGCCAATTTGGCGACGGCGATGCCGTAGCTGCGGTCGGCGGGGCCGTCGGCGACCTCGTGGAGGAGGACGAGGTCGCCCTTCCATTCGCGGGCGCGGACATGGTGGAGGGAAAGGCCGTCGAGTCGCTCGGCGAGCCGCGTCAGCTCGTGATAATGGGTGGCGAACAGGCAGCGGCAACGGCTGGCGTCGTGGATCGCCTCGACCACAGCCCAGGCGATGGCGAGCCCGTCATAGGTCGAGGTGCCGCGGCCGACCTCGTCGAGGATGACGAAGCTTTGCGCGGTCGCCTGGGCGAGGATCGCCGCGGTCTCGACCATCTCGACCATGAAGGTCGAGCGGCCGCGGGCGAGATTGTCGGAAGCCCCGACCCGGCTGAACAGGCGATCGACGAGGCCGAGCCGGGCGCGCGTCGCGGGCACGTAGGCGCCGGCCTGGGCGAGCAGGATGATCAGCGCGTTCTGCCTGAGGAAGGTCGACTTGCCGCCCATGTTCGGGCCGGTCACCAGCCACAGCCGCGACTCTTCGGACAAGGCGCAGTCGTTGGCGACGAAGCGGACGCCGGCAGCCTTCAATGCCTCCTCGACGACCGGGTGGCGGCCGGCCTCGACCTCGAAGCAGGCCGGCGCGTCGAAGTGCGGCCGGCACCAGCCGTCCTCGGCGGCGCGCTCGGCCAAGGCGGCGGCGACGTCGAGCCGGGCGAGCGCGTCGGCGGCGGCGGCGATCGGCTCGGCCTGACGCAATGCGGCCGCAACCAGCTCCTCGAAATGGGCGACCTCCGCGGCGAGCGCATGGGCGCCGGCCTGGCCGACCCGCAGCGCCTGCTCGTGAAGGTCGGGGGCGTTGAAGCGGACCACGCCGGCCAGCGTCTGGCGATGGGTGAAGCTCGAATCGGCGGCCATCAATTTGTCGGCATTCCTGGCCGGCACCTCGATGTGGAAGCCGAGCACGTTGTTGTGGCGGATCTTCAATGTCGCGATCCCGGTCTGGCTCTTGTAGCGCGCCTCCAGGCCCGCGATCGCCCGGCGCCCCTCGCCGCCGGTGGCGCGCAGCGCGTCGAGCGCGTCGTCATAGCCTTCGGCGATATAGCCGCCCTGGCCCACGTCGATCGGCGGCATCGGCACCAAAGCGCGCGACAGCAGGTCGACGAGCGCGCCGTGGCCGGTCAGCGCGGGGAGCAATTCAACGAGGAGCGAGGGAGGCTCGGCGGTTCGCGCCAGCCGGTCGTGCAGCCGCCGCGCCTCGTCGAGCCCGTCGCGCAGCTGGCCGAGATCGCGCGGGCTGCCCCGCCCCGCCGCCAGCCGGCCGAGCGCGCGGCCGATGTCGGGCAAAGCGCGCAGCTGCCGGCGCAGCCAGTCGCGCGCCGCCGCATCGCCTTCGAACGCGGCGACGAGGTCGAGCCGCGCCTCGATCCGGGCGCGGTCGAGCAAAGGCGCGCCAAGATCGGCGGCGAGCAGCCGGGCGCCGCCGCCGGTCACCGTCCGGTCGACCGCGGCGAGCAGGCTGCCGGTGCGGGTGCCCGAGGCCGAGACGGTCAATTCCAGGCTCTCGCGGGTCGCCGCGTCGATCATCATATGGTCGCCCGAGGCCCGCGCCACCGGCGGCCTCAGAAACGGCAGCGATTCGCGCGCGACCTCGTCGAGATAGGCGAGGAGCCCGCCCGCCGCGCACAAAGCGGCCCGATCGAACTGGCCGAAGCCGTCCAGCGTTGCGACCTCGAACCGTTCCCTGAGGCGGCGCTCGGCGGCGATGCTGTCGAAGCCGGTGCCCCGCTCCTGGTCGATGGTCTCGGCCGGTTCGAGGCGCGCCAGCTCGGCGTCGAGCGCGCCGGGGGCGACCGAGCCCAGCTCGAACCGCCCGGTCGAAATGTCGGCGGCGGCGAGGCCGCAACGCTCGCCCACCCTGGCGATCGCGACCAGCCAATTGGCGCTGCGCGAATCGAGCAGCGCCTCCTCGGTCAGCGTCCCCGCCGTCACCACCCGGACGATCGCCCGGTTGACCACCGACTTGGCGCCGCGCTTCCTCGCCTCGGCCGGGCTTTCGACCTGCTCGGCGATGGCGACGCGGTGGCCGGCCTTGATCAGGCGCGCGAGATAGGCTTCGGCGGCGTGGATCGGCACCCCGCACATCGGGATCGGCGCCCCCTCATGCTCGCCGCGCGCGGTCAAGGCGATGTCGAGGCATTGGGCGGCGACCCTGGCATCCTCGAAGAACAATTCGAAGAAGTCGCCCATCCGGTAGAACAGCAACGACCCCTCGGCCTCGGCCTTGAGCGCGAGATATTGCGTCATCATCGGCGTCGCCGGGCTGTCGGGTTTGGTCTTCGTGGCCACGCCCTACCGATAAGGCTTTGCCTTGCCTCCGTCACGACTTGAGTCCTAAGCCTGTGCCCGCAACGGGGAGAGCGCCAGGTGAGCGAAGGCAGCAACGTCAAATTCTCGGAGGCCGAGGCGCTCGAATTCCATTCGATGGGGCGCCCGGGCAAGATCGAGATCATCGCCTCCAAGCCGATGGCGACGCAGCGCGACCTTTCCCTCGCTTATTCGCCGGGCGTCGCGGTCCCGGTGCGCGCGATCGCCGAAAACCCCGCTTTGGCCTACGATTATACCGCCAAGGGGAACCTCGTCGCGGTCATCTCGAACGGCACCGCCATCCTCGGCCTCGGCAATCTGGGCGCGCTCGCCGCCAAGCCGGTGATGGAGGGCAAGGCGGTGCTGTTCAAGCGCTTCGCCGACGTCGATTCGATCGACATCGAGCTCGACACCGAGGATCCCGACAAGTTCATCGAGGCGGTGGCGCTGATGGAGCCGAGCTTCGGCGGCATCAATCTCGAGGACATCGCCGCGCCCGAATGCTTCATCATCGAGCAGACGTTGCGCGAGCGGATGAACATCCCGATCATGCACGACGATCAGCACGGTACGGCGATCATCAGTGCCGCCGGCCTGATCAACGCCTGCTACCTCACCGGCCGCAAGTTGAAGGACATCAAGGTGGTGGTGAACGGCGCCGGCGCGGCGGCGATCGCCTGCACCGAGCTGATCAAGGCGATGGGGGTGCCGCACGACCATGTCGTCATGTGCGACCGCAAGGGCGTCATCTACCAGGGCCGCGACGGCCTCGACCAGTGGAAGTCGGCGCATGCGGCCAAGACGAGCGCGCGGACGCTTGCGGAAGCGCTGAAGGGCGCCGACGTCTTCCTCGGCCTCTCGGCCGCGGGTGCGCTCAAGCCCGACATGGTCAAGGCGATGGCGAAGAAGCCGATCATCTTCGCGATGGCCAATCCCGACCCCGAGATCACTCCGCCCGACGCCAAGGCGGCCCGGCCCGACGCGATCGTTGCCACCGGCCGCTCGGACTATCCCAACCAGGTCAACAACGTGCTCGGCTTCCCGTTCATCTTCCGCGGCGCATTGGACGTGCGGGCGACGACGATCAACGAGGAGATGAAGATCGCCGCCGCCCACGCGCTTGCCGAGCTGGCGCGCGAGCAGGTGCCCGAGGAGGTCGCGGCGGCCTATGGCGGCAAGGCGCAGAGCTTCGGCCCCGATTACATCATCCCCGCCCCGTTCGATCCGCGGCTGATGGAGATCGTCCCCGCCGCGGTCGCCCAGGCGGCGATGGATTCGGGCGTCGCCCGCAAGCCGATCGCGGACATGGCGGCCTATCGCACGGCGCTGCGTTCGCGGCTCAACCCGACCACCTCGGTGCTGACCCTCGCCTACGACGCCGCCCGCGCGAATCCTCGCAGGGTCTTGTTCGCGGAAGGCGAGGAAGACGTCGTGCTGCGCGCGGCGATCGCCTTCCGCGACGGCGGCTACGGTATCCCGCTGCTGGTCGGCCGCGACAATGTCTACGAGCGGCTGCGCGCCCTGGGCGTCGAGGACCCGCAGAGCTTCCAGGTCTATAACAGCCGCAACTATCCCAGGGTCCCCGAGCTCGCCGACTTCCTCTACCAGCGGCTGCAGCGCCGCGGCTATCTGCACCGCGAGCTCGAGCGGATCGTCAACCAGGATCGCAACATCTTCGCCTCGCTGCTGCTCGCTTTGGGCGAGGCCGACGTGATGATCACCGGCGTGACCCGGCCCTACGCCCAAGCCTTCCGCCAGATCCGCCGCGTGCTCGATCCCAAGCCCGGAATCACCCCGTTCGGCGTCCACGTCATGGTCGGCCAGAGCCATACCGTGTTCATCGCCGACACCACCGTCACCGAGCGGCCGACCGCCGAGCAGCTCGCCGACATCGCGATCAACACCGCCCATATCGCGCGGCGGATGGGGCACGAGCCGCGCGTCGCCTTCCTCTCTTACTCGAACTTCGGCAATCCCCCGGGGACCTATCTCGAGCGCATCCGCGACGCGGTGAAGCTGCTCGACGCCAAGGGCGACGCCGACTTCGAATATGAAGGCGAGATGTCGCCGGATGTCGCGCTCAATCCGGCGATGCAGAAGGTCTATCCGTTCATGCGGCTGACCGGGCCCGCCAACGTCCTCGTCATGCCGGGGCTGCAGACCGCCAACATCTCGGCGAAGCTGGTCAAGGAGCTGGGCGGCGACGCCGTGATCGGGCCGATGCTGGTCGGGATGGAAAAGCAGGTCCAGATCGCGCCGATGTCGACGACCGCATCGGACCTGGTGACCCTTGCGGTGCTCGCCGCCGGGCGCGTCGTGCAGTAGCCGCCAAAACCGTCATCCCGGACTTGATCCGGGATCCACCGAACTGACGCTCGCGAATTTGCGAGCTCAGTGTTCATGGGTCCTGACCTTCGTCAGGATGACGTGGACTAATCCGCGAGCGTCAGTTCGGATTGTCGGTGGTCGGCGCGCCGCGGCCCTGCTGGCCGACCGCGCCGATATTGCCGAACAATTCCTCGAGCAGGTTGCGGTGGGCGCCCAAAGTCGGCGTTTTGTCGTTGCTCGGGTTGATGTTGGCGACCAGCTCGAGGCCGGTGCGGTTGACGCTCTCGACATTGCCGTTGGTGTCGAACCGGATGTGGAGCACGGTCTGCGCCGAGGGATGCGGCATGTTGAAAGCGAGCTGGCGGGTGTCGCGCGAGACATAATACCAGTCGCGCGAGTCGAACTGGCCGACGAAGGTCGGCCGGCCGAGCGTGCCGGTCACCGAATCGCGATTGTCGACGCCGGGCTGAATCGCGGTGACGAGCGGCTCGTCGACGAGGAAGCCCTGATGCTCGACGATGCGGGTGCAGCCCGCGCTCAGCACCGCGCCGAGCGCCACCGCCAGCAGGGCGCGCGATCCGTTGGGGAAGGTCATCGAAAAAATTCTCCTGATCGCCCGCCGCCGCCCTGTCGCAAAGGCGTCCGCCGGACTTGACTAGGCTTTCCAATATGAACATCGCCCAACCGGCGCAAGCCGCGCGAACATCCGAGGCGCATTTGTCCTTCCTCCAGCGCATCTTCGGCGAGCGGAAACGGCGCGCTCGATGGGCGCCGCTCTACGCCGCGATCGTCGCTGCCGGGCGCGACCCGCGCTGGTACCGCGAGGGCGGCGTGCCGGACACGATCGACGGCCGCTTCGACATGGTCGCGGCGGTGACCGCTCTGGTCCTGCTGCGGCTGGAAGCGCTCGGCGAGGAGGGGCGGGGACCCTCGATCCTGCTCACCGAGCTGTTCATCGACGATATGGACGCGGCTTTGCGCCAGATCGGCATCGGCGACTATGTCGTCGGCAAGCATGTCGGCCGGATGATGGGCGCGCTGGGCGGCCGCCTCGCCGCCTTCCGCGCCGAGGATTTCGAGGCTGCGGCGCGGCGCAACATCTTCCACGATTCGCCGCCGTCCGACGAAGCGCTGGCCTTGGTCGCGGGCCGGCTGCAACGCCTTGGCGAGGCGCTCGGCCGCACCAGCCTCGAAGCGCTGGCCGAGGGGAAGCTGCCATGACCGCGCCCGAGTTCAGCCGCCCGGTCCGGGTCGACACGCTCGGCGCGGCGCCGCGCCGGCTCAGCGTCGAGGCGGACGAGGCCGAGCGGATTGGCCTCGCCCGCCGCTTCGGCCTCGTCGCCATCGACCGGCTCGCCGCCGAGCTCGCGCTCAGCCGCGACGGCGCCGAGGTCATGATCGAAGGGAGCCTGTCCGCGAAGGTCACCCAGGCCTGCGCCGCGACCGGCGCGCCGCTCGCGGCCGAGATCGAAACGCCGTTCACGCTCCTCTTCCGCCCCCAGCCGGGCGTCGCCGGCCCCGACGAGGAGATCGAGCTCGGCGAGAGCGAACTGGACGTGACCTTCTACGATTCGGCGACGATCGACGTCGGCGAAGCCGTGGCGGAGACGCTGGCGCTGAACCTCGACCCCTATCCCCGCGCGCCCGGCGCCGAGGAGGCGCTGCAGGCCGCGGGCGTGAAAAGCGAGGAGGAAGCGGGCCCGTTCCGCGCGCTCGCGGGCCTCCGGGACAAGCTCAAGCCCTAGGGTCCGTACTCAATACCCGCAATGGTCGGGCGACCGCGAAGCGGCGGACCGCTTTTGGGCCAGGGCTGCGTCGCAGCGTCGGTCACGATGCGTTTAGCATCGCTCCCTCCTCGCTCCTTGCCCTGACCCAAAATCGGCTCCGTCACGGCCGTTGCGGGTATTGAGTACGGACCCTAGAACGGCACGTCGTCGTCGAGATCGGTGTCGAAGGCCGGCTGCGGCCGCGCCGCCGGGCGCGCCGCGGCGCCGCCGAGATCGCCGCCGGCGGCATCGGGATAATCGTCGCCGCCATAGCTGCCCGCGCCGCCCTCGCGCCGGTCGAGCAGGACGAGCTCGCCGCGGAAGCGCTGCAGCACCACTTCGGTCGAATAGCGGTCTTGGCCCGACTGGTCCTGCCATTTGCGGGTCTGGATCTGGCCCTCGAGGTAAACCTTGGAGCCTTTCTTCAGATAGGATTTGGCGACCCGGCCGAGATTCTCGTTGAAGATGACGACGCGGTGCCATTCGGTCCGCTCCTGGCGGTTGCCGTCGCGGTCCTTCCAGTTCTCGGACGTCGCGACGCGCATGTTCACCACTTCGCCGCCATTGTTGAGCGAGCGGACCTCCGGGTCGTCGCCGAGATTGCCGACCAATATGACCTTGTTGACGCCCGCCATCTAGAATCTCCCGAAAATGCTTGCCCGTCGCATAACCTTAGGCGGGGGCGCGGGCAACCGGGCGCCGATGAACGACGAGGAAGCCCAGCACGAGCAGCAGGATCGTCACCGCCTGCGCCAGCAGCGTCTCCAGCGTCGGGAAGAGGCCGAGCACCAGGCTGCGCGGGAAGCCGTCGAGGGGGGTGACGCCGATCAGGCCCGATTCCTGGAGCGCGGCGAAGCCCTTGCCGGTCAGCACCACCGCCAGCACCGCGATCAAAGCGGCGCTGTAGGCGAAGAATTTGGCGATCGGCAGCCGGGCGCTGAAGCGCAGCATCGCCCAGGCGGTGAGCCCCAGCAGGGCGAGCGCCGCGGCGACGCCGCCGCCCAGCGCGAGGCCGTTGCCTTCCGCGCCCATCGCGGCGAAGAACAGGATCGTCTCGAACACCTCGCGGTAGACGGCGACGAAGGCGAGGCCGAACAGGAACCAGGCCGAGCCGCGCGCCAGCGCCTTGTCGAGCTTGACCTTGACATAGGCCTGCCAGGCGCCGGCCTGGGCCTTGCCGTGCATCCAGATGCCGACGAACAGCAGCACCGCCGCCGCGAGCAGCGAGCCGAAGCCCTCCGTCAGCTCGCGCCCGGCGCCGCTGATGGTGATCAGATTGGTCGCCGCCCACCAGGTCGCGACCCCCACCGCCAGCGCGCCCGCCCAGCCGGCATGGACCCAGCGCAAGAGGTCGCGCCGCTCGGCCCGGATCAGGAAGGTGATCATCGCGACCACGATCAGCAGCGCTTCCAGGCCCTCGCGCAGCAGGATGGCGAAGGCGCCGACGAAGGTCGAGGTGCCGCCGCCCGCCTCCGGCGCCAGCGCCCGCTCGGCCTCGTCGAACAGGATTTGGAGCGCGGCGGCGCGACGCGAGACCTCGTCCACCGGCGCGCCGTCGTGGATGGCGGCGCGGAACTCGCCGCTGGCGCGCTCGACCCGGGCGACGATCGAGGCGTCGCGGGCATTGAGCATCGCTTCGACCGGCTCGAAGCCGTCGAGATAGGCGGCGAGGGCAAGCTCGCCGGCGCGGTCGCGGTCGCCGCTGCGATAGGCGGCGGTGGCGCGGAGGACGAGCTCGTTGGCGACGGCGAGCGACTGCCCGCTCGGCCGCTGCATCACCGCGCCCGGATTCATCCGCAGATAGGTGGTGACGGCATTGGCCCGCTCCTCGCCGATCTCGCGGGCGAGCGCGTCGGGCGACAGGCCGGCCAGGGTCTCGATATTGGGGATGCGGGCGCGCAGCTGCTCGTCGCCCTGCCAAAGGGTCACGCCCCGCCGGGTGATCCCCTCGGGATAGGCGAAGCGGCCGACATGGAAAGCGAGCGCCCAGCGGTCCGCATCGGAGAGGCTGGCGAAGCTCGGCATCGCCGTCCCCTCCAGCCCCTGGCCGATCACCTGGTAAAGGCCGAACAGGCTGCGATGGCGGGCGCGAGCCCGGTCGGCGAAGGCGACAGGATGCGGGTCGAGCGCGCGCGCCGCGGCGGTGTCCGCCCGGCCGGTGGCGCCGTGGCACGAAGCGCAATGCTCGGCGTAGAGTTGAGCGCCGCGGGCGAGGTCGGGCACCTGCTGCGGCGCGAGCGGAACCGGGTAAGCGGCGAGCAGTCGCCCGGCGAGGCCGTGGGCAAGGCGCTCGACCTCGGCCGGCGCGGCCTTGCGGGCGATCGCCGCCTCGAGCCCGCGCGCCTCGGCGAGCAAGGCGGCGCGCCGCGGCCCCGCCGGCAGCGCGGCGATGCGGCGGCTGACCGAGGCGGAAAATTCGCGCATCTCGGCATATTCGGACGGGTTGACCACCCGCCCGCCGGCGACCGCGCCCGGATAGTCGACCGCGAGATAGTCGAGCAGCCGCCAGGCGGTCTGCACCGCCGCGTCGTCGGCGCGCGCCGCGGCGGGCAGGACGAAGGCCGCGAGCAGCAGGAATAAGAGGGGCAGCCGCTTCAGGCGGGACAGGGAATCGAACATGGTCCTCCGCGGCGCGGTGCGTGCCGGGAGGGCCTAGACGTAATGCGAGTGATTATCAATAGCGGGAGTGGTCAGACCGCCGGGTAGCGCAGGCGCCCCAGGAAGCGGCTCAGCGAGGGGAGGCGGGTGCCGGTGCCGCGCCAGCCTGCCTTGGCCTTTTCGAAGCGCTTCACGCCGTCGAGCCGGCGGTCGAGGAAGGCCCGCGTCTCGGCGAGGCCTTCGCTTTCGTCGTCGAGGAAGACGAGGCTGGTCGCGCCGTAGACGCCGATCAGGGTGACGCGCTTGGTGTAATGGTTGAGGTCGGTGGCGGTGTCTCCGGCGAGGCGCCAGATCCGGTCGGCGCTGCGCCAGGCGAGCCCGGCGCCGGCGAGCGCGTTCTGCGGCATGGCGAGAATGGAGAGGGCGCGGCGCAGCGCCTCGCGCGCCGGCGTCAGCGCCTCGAGCCGGAACAGAATCAGCGCGCGAATCCGCTCGTGGACCTTCATTTCGGCGATCCGCTCCGCAGGAAAGGCGGCGAGCATCGCCTTGTCGAGCGCATCGAACCAGGCGTCGATCATGTCCACCGCGCCCTTGAAGGCGATGCGCGCGCGGTCGGCCGGAACGCCGATTTCCCCCGCGGCCATCGCGCTCGCCCGCTCGCTCCAGCCGTCGAACGCGGCATGGGCGCCAAGCCGCGGCGCCAGCTCGGCGCGCAATTCGTCGAGGTTCATGTCGATCGGCGCGATCATCGCCGGATCAATGAGCCGGGGCAGCGGAGGTTGCAAGAGAAAGCCCCTCGCCTCGATGGGGAGGGGTTGGGGAGGGGTGGACTAGGAGGCCTGCGCCGGGCGCGCGGAGAGTTCACCCCCACCCTGCCCTCCCCCATCAAGGGGGAGGGTTCTATTGGGCAGCCGGATCAGCACCAAAGCGACGCAGATCAGGAGCGCGCCGATGCCGTCGCCGGCCGAAAGCCGCTCGTCGAAGGCGAGCCAGCCGATCAAAGCCGAGGCGATCGGCTGGGTGAGGAAGACGAGGCCGGTGACGACCGGCGCGACGTGGCCCATCGCGTAGACCAGCAGGCCCTGGCCGACCAGCTGGCTCGAGACCGACAACAGGATCACCATCGTCCAGTCGTGCGGCATGACCTGCTCGCCGAGCGCGAGCGCGAAGAGGAGGAGAGGGATCGTGCCGCCGGCGGTGGCGATCGCCAGCACCGGCCAGGGCTTCATCGTCCGCCGCGCCCGATCCACGGCGATCAGGTAGAAAGTGTAAAAGAGGCCGGCGAGCAGGGCGAGCAGATCGCCGGTGAAATGGGCGCGCGACAGCTCGTAGCTGCCGCCGAGCAGCAATAAGGTGCCGGCGGCGGCGAGCAGCAAAGCGAGCAACTGGGCCGGCCGCGGCAGCGCCCTCAAGAGAACGAAGCCGTAGGCCGCGAACAGGAAGCTGGCGAAATTGCCGAACAAGGTGGCGTTGGCGAGCTTGGTGCGGACAATCCCCTCGTGCCAGGCGGCCAGGTCGGCGGCGAAAAACAGCCCGCCGATAACGACGATCGCGGCCAAGCCCCAGCCGGGCGCCGGCCGGCCGCGGTGCTGGCGCCAGGCGACGACGGCAAGGAACGGCAGCGCCAGCGCGAGCCGCCAGAAGCCTGCCGCGACCGGCCCGACGTCGGCGAGCCGCACCATCCACGGCCCCGCCGCGAGGAACAGATTGGCCAGGATCAAAGCCGCGAATGCGAAGCGGCCCGAGGACGAGGGGCCCTGGCTCATCGCCGGAGCGCCCGGCTCAGTCTCCAGGCAGCTTCCAGTCGATATGCGTGCCGGCGGCGCCCTTCTGTTCGCCCGTCATCCGCCGGCTGCCCGGACCGAAGCCGACATGGACGACGCCGCGGCTGGTCTCCAGGATCACCTGGTCGTACTTGAGATCGCTCGCGCGCAGCTGGCGGGCGCAGTCGAGCGGGCTCAGCGTCGGGTGGCGGAAATCGCCGGCGAAGCCCTGCGGATGGGCCGAGGTCGGGGTTCCCTTCACCGCCTTGTTGAGCGCCGGGTTGCGATAACCGGAGGTGATGCTGATCGGCTGGTTGCCGAGGATCGCGCGAATCCTTTCGAAGCCGGCTGCCGTTTTCTTGAGGTTTTCGAGATGCGCGGCAGTCGGCGTGTTGTCGATGCCGCGCTTTGTCGCTTCGCCCGACCGGGTGAATTCTTCGAGCGTGAAATGTTCGCTGAGTTGCATCTCGGCTGCCCTCCCTGGCGTCAAGTCTAGCGCAACTCGGGTGCACGAAACAGCGGGGATTGGTCAGCACGCGAACCGGTTGCGCAACGCCAGCATTGCCAGCGCCGCCCTGGCCGCCTCGCCCCCTTTGTCCTTGTCCTGGGGATCGGCGCGGGCGAGGGCCTGGGCTTCGGTCTCGACGGTGAGGATGCCGTTGCCGATGGCGAGGCCGTCGAGGGTCAGCGCCATCAGCGCGCGCGCGCTTTCTTGCGCCACGATCTCGAAATGGAAGGTTTCGCCGCGGATCACCACGCCCAGGGCGACGAAGGCGTCGTAGCGATCGCCCGCCAGCGCGATCGCGCCGGGGACCTCGAGCGCGCCCGGGACGGTGATCGTCTCGTGGCCATGTCCGGCCGCCTCGATGACCGCCCGGGCGCCTACGAGCAGCAGGTCATTGAGATGCGCGTAGAAGCGCGCCTCGACGATCAGGATGCGGGCCATCTAGCCTTCGACCGCGATCGGCCGCTCGCCGACTATCGCGAGGCCGTAGCCGCCGAGCGCGACCGGGGTGTGGTGGCTGTTGGTGAGGAGGACCATGTCGTGGACGCCCAGTTCGGCGAGGATCTGGGCGCCGACGCCGTAATCGCGCAATTGCTCGCTATCGGCGGCCGAGGCGGCGCCGGCGCGGATCCTGAGCGACTGCGCCAAAGCGTCCGGCATCGGCCGGTTGATGACGACGATCACGCCCGCGCCCTCGGCCGCGATCGCCTTCATCGCCCCTTCGAGCAGGCCGCCGCGCGCGCCTTCCTCGGCGAAGACGTCGGAGACGATGCTGAGCGCGTGCATCCGGACCAGGGTCGGCCGCTGCGGATCGACATGGCCCTTGACGAGCGCGATCTGCTCGACCCCCGAGGCCTTGTTGAGAAAGGTCCTGGCGGTCCAGGTGCCGCCCCAGCGGCTCTCGAAGCGCGCCTCGGCGGTCTGCTCGACCAGCCGGTCCTTCCTGAGGCGGTAGGCAATGAGGTCGCGGATCGTGCCGATGCGAAGGCCGTGGAGGCGGGCGAAGGCGAACAGATCGTCCATCCGCGCCATCGATCCGTCCTCGCACATGATCTCGCAGATCACGCCGGAGGGGTTGAGGCCGGCGAGCCGGGCGACGTCGACCGCGGCCTCGGTATGGCCGGCGCGGACGAGCACGCCGCCGTCGCGGGCGACGAGCGGGAAAACATGGCCGGGCGAGACGATATGCTCGGGGCCCTTCGACGCGTCGATCGCGACCGAGACGGTGCGCGCGCGGTCGGCCGCCGAGATGCCGGTGGTAATGCCTTCCCTGGCCTCGATCGAGGTGGTGAAGGCGGTTTCGAGCCGGCTGCCGTTGGTCCGGCTCATCGGCTGGAGGGCGAGCCGGTCGACCCGCTCCCTGGTCAGCGCCAGGCAGATCAGGCCGCGGCCGTGCCTGGCCATGAAGTTGATCGCGTCCGGAGTCGCCATCTGGGCGGGGATGATCAGATCGCCCTCATTCTCGCGGTCCTCGTCGTCGACCAGGATGAACATCCGGCCGTTGCGCGCCTCGTCGATGATCTGCTCCGCGCTCGCCATCACCCCCTCGCTGCCGCTGGCGAGGAACTTTTCGAGCTTGCCGAGCGTGTCGGCGGTCGGGTTCCAGTCCGAATCGCCAAGCTTGCGTAAGGAGTTGGGATGGAGGCCGGCGGCCCGCGCCAGGCCGGCGCGGCTCATCTCGCCGGCCGAGACGAGATCGCAGAGGCGGTCGATCAGCACAGCGCTCATGCCGCCGGCGTATCACATCACAATGTGATTCGACAGTGAAAAAATCACACTGCGCTATTGCGGACCTCGAGCATTCGCCCGAGATAGCGGGCGAGGACGTCAATCTCGAGGTTCACCGTCTCGCCGCGGTCGAACATCGCCGTGTGCTGCGCCGTGTGCGGGATGATGTTGACGCCGAAATAGACGCCGTCCTCCTTGTCTTCGAGGTCGTTGACGGTCAGCGAAATGCCGTTGATCGCGATCGAACCCTTCTCCGAGAAATAGCCGGCGAGCCGCTTCGGCCCTTTGATGATGAAGCGGAACGAGTCGTTCTCCCGGCCGCTCCAGGTGACGAAGCCGAGCCCGTCGACATGGCCGGTGACGATATGGCCGCCAAGCTCGTCGCCGACCTTGAGCGCACGCTCGAGATTGAGCTTCGTCCCTTCCGTCCACATGCGCGGAATCGTCCGGCTCTGCGTCTCGGCCGAAACGTCGACGGCGAACCAGTTTTCGCCTTTGTCGACGACGGTGAGGCAGACGCCCGAGCAGGCGATCGAGGCGCCGAGATCGACGCCCGCCATGTCGTAGCCGCAGGCGATCCGGACGCGCAGGTCGCCGCTCGCCTCGACGGCCTCGATGCGGCCGATATCGGTGATGATCCCGGTGAACATCAGCGAGCGCGTTCGTAGACTTGCAGCGTGTCGCTGCCAAGCTGGCGCGTGTCGTCGAGCCGCCAACGGCCATGGGCATCTGCGAGGCTGCCGAGCGCGGCCGGCGCGAGCCCGGGCTTGCCGTCGCCGATCAGGATCGGCGCGCGGTAAATGAGCAGCCGGTCGACCAAATCGCCGGCGAGGAACGAGGCGGCGGTCTCCGCGCCGCCCTCGACGAGCAGGTCGTTGACGTCGGTCAGGGTCCGGATCGCCTGCGGGCTGCTCAGCCGCGTCCAGCCCTCGACCGGAGCGCCGGTAGTCAAGAGCGCCCGCCGCGGCGAGCGGTCCTCGAGGCCGGGGAGCCGCACGTCGAGCCGGGGCGAATCGGCCGCGAAGGTGCCGCGGCCGACCAGGATCATGTCGGATCGGGCGCGCTCGAGATGGGCGTGGGCGCGCGCTTCCTCGCCGGTGATCCATTTGCTCTCGCCCGACGCGGCCGCGATCATGCCGTCGATCGACAAAGCGAGCTTCAGCGTGACGAACGGCCGGCCGAGCCGAACGCGGCTGAAGAAGCCGGCCATCGACCGCTCGGCCGCATCCGCGCGAACGCCGACATCGACCGTCAGGCCCGCCGCCCTCAGCCGCGCGATCCCGGCGCCGTCGGTGCGGGGATCGGGATCGCCGGCGGCGACGACGATTCGTTCGGGCTTCGCTGCGACCAGCAAATCCGCGCAGGCCGGCCCGCGCGCGCTTTCATGGGCGCAGGGCTCGAGCGTCACGTAGACGATGGCCCCGCGCGCGCCGGCGCCGGCTTGCGCCAGCGCCGCCGCTTCGGCGTGCGGCCGGCCGCCGGGCTGGGTCCAGCCGCGCCCGGCGACCGCCCCGTCGCGCACGATCACGCAGCCGACATTGGGATTGGGCGCGGTCCGGCCGCGGCCGCGCTCGCCGAGCGCGATCGCCGCATCCATCCAGCCCGCGTCGCTCAAATACCGAGCCTGTTCAGGCTCTGGTCGATCCGCTGCAGCTGGCGCTGGTGTTCGGCCCGTGCCGCGTCGCGCTCGGCCTGGTCGGCCTTCTGCCTGGCCATGATCTCGGCGTCGGTGCGGGTGGCGGGCCAGGAATCGATGAAGATGACCTGCTCGCGCGTCTCGCCAAGCGACCGCGAATCGAGGAAGAAGCCGAGCACGATGGTGCTGGTCGCGGCTAAGGCCAGCACCGCCGCGATCCATTGCCCGCGCGGCCGGCTCCGCCAGAAGTCGCTGAGGTCCTTCCACAGCGCGCGCGGACCGGAGGGGCGGAGGAAGAAGGCCATGACCCCGCGAAGATAATGCGCATGGGCCGCGCGCGCCAGTGCTTGACCGCACCGCGATTGCCGCCATGGTCGGGCCATGATCCGGATTCCGCTCGCGCTCGTCCTCCTCGCCTCCCTCGCCGCTCCCGCTTCGGCCGAGAGCCGCCGCATTGCCGTCGCCGACTTCGACCGGGTGGTCGTCGAGGGCCCCTATATCGTCCACCTCGTCACTGGCCGGCCTTCGGCTGCGAGCGCCCAAGGTACCCGCGACGCGCTCGACCGGGTGACGATCGACGTCCAGGGCCAGATCCTGCGCATCCGCCGCAACCGCAACTTCTGGGGCGGTGCGCCCGGCGCCGACACCGGCACCGTCACCGTCGAGCTCGCCACCAGAAGCCTGCGCTCGGCCCGGCTGATCGGCCCCGCCCGGCTCGACCTCGAAGGCGCGCGCGGCCTCGCCGTCGAGCTCAGCGTCGAGGGCAGCGGCAACCTGCGCGCCGCCGCCGTCGACGCCGACCATCTCTCGCTCGCGCTGCTGGGCTCGGGCCGCCTCGAGGTCGCGGGCGTCGCCCGGATGCTCAACGGCACTTTCCAGGGCACCGGCGACGTCGCCGCCTCGAACCTCCGCGCCGGCCAGGCGACGGTCGCGACGACGACCAGCGGCGCGGTCGCGGTCACCGTCAACGGCCCGGCCACGGTCACCGCCAACGGCCTCGGCAGCGTCCGCATCCTCGGCCGCCCGGTCTGCACGGCCCGCGGGGTCGCCGCCGACCAGGTCCGCTGCGGCGGCTCAGATCAAGGCCAGAACCGCTAGCTTGCCTGCCAGGTCGGGGGGCAGCGCCTCCAGGTCGCCGCTGTCGAGATCGGGCGGCGCGTCGCCTTCAGCGAGGTAGCGCCAGCCCTGATGCGCCCTTTTGGCCGTCGCCCGGACCGGGACCAGCTCGGGGTCGAGCCGGATGATCGTCTTGCGGTCGGAGGCGCGCACGTCGAAGCCGATTATGGTCTGGCGGGCGGCGATGCGGTGCTTGACGATCCAGTAGATCGAGCCGCCGACCAGCTCGTCCGCGCGCTTCGGCATGAAGCGGGTGACGACCGGCACGACGCCGTCGCGCACCCGCGATTCGAGGCGCCGCCGCAGCGTCTCGATGCTCGCGCAGGCGACCGCGACCTTGCTCATGTGAAGCTTGCCCATCGCCTCGCTCAAAGCCACCGGGCCTGCTTGAAGCGGTAGTAGAGCCAGCCGCAGACCGCGACGATCACCGCCAGCACGACGAAATAGCCGTAGCGCGTGCCGAGCTCGGGCATGTGCCGGAAGTTCATCCCGTAAATGCCGGCGATCGCGGTCGGCACGGCGAGAATCGCGGCCCAGGCGGCGAGCTGGCGGGTGATCACGCCGGTGCGCTGCTGCTCGAGCAGGTTGCTGAACTCGAACACCGAATTCAGCACCTCGCGCAGGCCGTCGACCATGGTCTGGACGCGACGGACATGGTCGAGCACGTCGTTGAAATAGGGCCGGGTCTCGGCATCGATGCAGGGCAGGTCCTGGCGGGCGAGCTTGCTCGCCACCTCGCCCATCGGCCCGAGCACGCGCTGGAAGCGGATCAGCTCGCGGCGCAGGGTGAAGATGCGGTTGATCTCATTCCGGCCGAGGAAATTGTCGATCGCGCGATGCTCCATCTCGAGCACCTCCTCCTCGATCGCCTCGACCATCGGCAGATAGCCGTCGACGACGAAGTCGAGGATCGCGTGGAGGACATAGTCGACGCCGTGCATCAGCAGGGACGGCGCCGCCTCGAGCTGCTCGCGCAGCGCGCGGTGGGTGCGGGCGGAGACGTGGCGGACGGAGATGATGTGGCTGTGGCCGACGAACATCGCGGTCTCGCCATAAGCGATCTCGCCGCCCTCGAGATGGGCGGTGCGGGCGACGACGAACAATTGGTCGCCATAGATGTCGACCTTGGGCAGCTGGTCGGCCTTGAGCGCGTCCTCGACCGCCAGCGGATGGAGGTCGTATTGCTCCTGCAGGATGCGCAGCTCCGCGACCGTCGGGTCGGCGATGCCGATCCAGACGAACTCGGATCTGTCCTCCGCGCGGTCGGTCTTCTCGTCGATCGCGATCTCGCGGACGCGTTTGCCGTGGCGGTAGAGATAGGCGGCGATGACGGTCATGCGCTAGCCCACCAGGCCGGAGGCGACGGCGAGGCCGAGGAAGACGAGGAAGCCCATCGAATCGGTGGTCATCGTCACGAACACCGAGGAGGCGACCGCCGGATCGGCGCCGGCGCGCTCCAGCGTCAGCGGCACGAGCACGCCGGCCAGCCCGGCGATGACGATGTTGGTCATCATCGCCGCCGCGATCACGCCGCCGAGCAACGGGTTCGAGAATGCCAGAGTGACCCCGATCCCGATCACCAAGGCGACGCTCGCGCCATTCAAGAGCGCGACCCGGACCTCGCGCCAGACCGCCCGCCAGCGGTTCGACTGGGTCAGCTGATTGGTGGCGAGCGCACGGCAGGTGACGGCCAGCGTCTGGGTGCCGGCATTGCCGCCAACCCCGGCGACGATCGGCATCAGGATCGCGAGCGCGACCATCTGGGCGATCGCGGCTTCGAAGAAGCTGATGATGGTCGAGGCGACCAGCGCCGTGCCGAGATTGGCGATCAGCCACCTGACCCGCGCCTTGTAGCTGTCCGCCACCGGCTCGTTGATGTCGCCCTCGACGCCCGCGCCGGAGAGCAAGAGCGCGTCTTCGCTCGCTTCCTCCTGGATGATGTGGACGACGTCGTCGGCGGTGATCATGCCGACCAGGCGGCCGGCCGGATCGACCACCGCCGCCGAGATGAGCGCATATTTCTGGAAGCGCAGCGCCACCTCCTCCTGGTCCATGTCGACCGGGATCAGGGTCTGCTCGCGCTTCATCACGTCGGCGATCGCGATCCGCCGCGGCGTCCTCAGGATCCAGGAAAGCAGGCAGGTGCCGACCGGCCGGTGCGCCGGATCGACCACGAACACCTCCCAGAAATCGGTCGCCATCTCCTCGCCGGCGCGCAGGAAGTCGATCACCTGCCCGACCGTCCAATGCTCGGGGACGGCGACGGCGTCGCGCCGCATCAGCCGGCCGGCCGATTCCTCGGGATAGGAGAGCGCCTCCTCGATCGCGGCGCGGTCGTCGGGGTCGAGCGCGCGCAGCACGGCGCGCTGCTCCTCCTCCTCCATGTCCTCGATGATCGCGACCGCATCGTCGGTCTCGAGCTCGCCGGCGATCTCGGCGACCTGGCTGACGGTGAGCGCGTCGAGCAATTCGTCGCGCACCCAGTCGTTCATCTCGGCCAGCACGTCGCCGTCGAGCAGGTCGGCCAATGCGGCGGCGAGCGCGCGCCGATCGTCGCTGTCGACCAGCTCGAACAGGTCGGCGACGTCGGCGGGGTGGAGCGGCTCGACCAAAGCGCGCGCGCCTTCGGCGTCGCCCGCTTCGACCCGCGCCACCACCTCGCGGACGAATTCGGGCTTGAGCCGGTCGTCCTCGTCGTGGAGGCGGTCGATCGTGAGGGCGGCGCTTTCCGCTTCGGGGGCTTCGAGGTCGCTGTCGCTCATCTCGCTCCTCCCGTCTGCGGCTGATCCTGGCGCTACCTAGGCCGGAGCGCTTGCCCTGTCGATACGCCGAGCCTAAGCGGCGCGGCTAAGGAGATGATCATGGCCGACGAGAAAAATACGCTGGTCCTCAACCTCGACAGTGGCGGCGATGTCGTCATCCGCCTGCGTCCCGACCTCGCGCCGCAGCATGTCGCGCGGATCAGGGAGCTGGCCGAGGAAGGCTTTTACGATGACGTCGTCTTCCACCGCGTCATCGACGGTTTCATGGCCCAGGGCGGCGATCCGACCGGCAGCGGCATGGGCGGCTCCGGCAAGCCCGATCTGCCGGCCGAGTTCAGCCGCGAGCCGCACGTCCGCGGCACCGTCTCGATGGCGCGCTCGCAGAACCCGAACAGCGCCAACAGCCAGTTCTTCATCTGCTTCGACGATTGCGGCTTCCTCGACGGCCAGTACACCGTGTGGGGCGAGGTGACCGAAGGCATGGAGCATGTCGATGCGCTGCCCAAGGGCGAGCCGCCGCCCGCGCCCGGCCGGATCGTCAAAGCCTCGCTCAGGTGACCCGGACCGTCACCCTGATCACCGGCGCGTCGGCGGGGCTCGGCGCCGAGTTCGCGCGGCAATGCGCGGCGCGCGGCGAGGAATTGGCGCTGGCCGCGCGCCGCCGCGACCGGATGGAGGCGCTCGCCGCGGAGATCGGCGGCAAGGTCCATATCTTCCCAGCCGACCTCGCCAAAGAGGGCGCCGCCGCCAGCCTGATCGCCGAGCTCGAGGCCGAGGGGCTCAGCGTCGGCACCCTGATCAACAATGCCGGCTTCGGCCTCGGCGGCACGTTCGCCGATCGCCCGCTCGGACGGCTCAGCGAGATGATCGACCTCAACGTCCGCACCCTGACCGAGCTTTGCCACCTGGTCCTTCCCGCCATGCGCGCGCGGGGCGAGGGTGCAATCCTCAACGTCGCCTCGACCGCCGCCTTCCAGCCCGGGCCGAACATGGCGGTCTATTATGCGAGCAAGGCCTATGTGCTGTCCTTCACAGAGGCGCTGCACCACGAGCTGAAGGGCAGTGGCGTCAAGGTTTCGGCGCTCTGTCCGGGCCCGACCCACAGCGAGTTCAGCGACGTCGCCGATTCGCGCAGTCCGACGCTGGAGCGGATGAAGGTGCCCGCCGCGCCGGTGGTCGAGGCGGGCCTCGACGGTCTCGACCGGAACAAGGCGGTGGTGATCCCCGGTTTCAGGAACAAGGTGGGCGCCCAGATGAGCCGCGTCCTGCCGCGCGCGACGATGCGCAGGATCATCGGACGGATCAAGGTCTGACCCCGTTTTTGTGCGGTGCACGCGCTCGGTGAGGGCCCCATGTTTCGCACTTGCACAATTTATGTGCATGTGCGAACAAGGTCCCGCCTTTTCAGGCATCCTCTCCTAAAACTTTCAGGGTCGGCCCCCGGGCCGGCCCTTTTTTCTGAACCGCCGGTTGGACCGCTCGTTGTCCCATCCTATGTGGGGCGCTTGCCGGGAGAGCTCAGCCGATGGCCGACGACGAACGCAAGCCGAGGCGGCTCCAGGTCGCGACCATGCGCCCCGAGGACAGCGGCCGCGGCATCGCCCGGCTGCCGCGCGCGCTGATGACCGAAATGGGGCTTGCCGAGGGCGACGTCATCGAGCTGATCGGCAAGCGCGCGACGCCGGCGCGCGCGGTCGGCCCCTATCCCGAGGACGAGGGGCTCGAGATCATCCGCCTCGACGGCCTGCAGCGCGCCAATGCCGAGATCGGCTCGGGCGAGCTGATCGAGATCCGCAAGGCCGAATCGAAGCCGGCCCAGCGGGTCGTGTTCGCACCCGCGCAGAAGAATCTGCGCCTGCACGGCTCCGCCCATGCCCTGAAGCGCAGCTTCGGGATGAAGCCGGTCACCGCCGGCGACGTCGTCGCCACCCACGGCCAGCAGCAGATGCCGCGCGGCGACATCCCGCCCGAGCTCAGGCAGATGCTGACCGCGCCCGCCTTCGCACTCCAGGAGATTCGCCTGGTCGTCGTCTCGACCGCCCCCAAGGGCATCGTCCATATCGACGCCAATACCGAGCTCGAGCTGCGCCCCGAATATACCGAGGCCAAGGAGACCCGGCGCGCCGACGTCACCTACGACGATCTCGGCGGCATCGGCGCGACCATCGATCAGCTGCGCGAGCTGGTCGAGCTGCCGCTGCGCTATCCCGAGATTTTCGAGCGGCTCGGCGTCGATCCGCCGCGCGGCGTCCTCCTGCACGGGCCGCCGGGCACCGGCAAGACCCGGCTGGCGCGGGCCGTCGCCAACGAGAGCGACGCCAATTTCTTCCACATCGCCGGCCCCGAGATCATGGGCTCGGCCTATGGCGAGAGCGAGAAGAGGCTGCGCGAATTGTTCGAGCAGGCGGCGCAGGGCGCGCCCTCGATCATCTTCATCGACGAGATCGATTCGATCGCCCCCAAACGCGGCCAGGTCCAGGGCGAGACCGAAAAGCGCCTCGTCGCGCAGCTGCTGACGCTGATGGACGGGCTCGAGCCGCGGCAGAATTTGATCGTCATCGCCGCCTCGAACCGGCCCGAGGCGATCGACGAGGCGCTGCGGCGCCCCGGCCGCTTCGACCGCGAGATCGTGATCGGCGTCCCCGACGAAAGCGGCCGGCGCGAGATCCTCGCCATCCACACCCGCGGCATGCCGCTCGCCGAGGACGTCGACGTCCCCGGCCTCGCCCGCCAGACCTACGGCTTCGTCGGCGCCGACCTCGCCGCTCTGGTCCGCGAGGCGGCGATCGATGCGGTGCGGCGGATCATGCCCAGGCTCGACCTCGCCGACGGCGCCGGCACCATTCCCGCCGAGGTGCTCGATACGCTGTCGGTCACGCGCAAGGATTTCGAGGAGGCGCTGAAGCGGGTCCAGCCCTCGGCGATGCGCGAGGTGATGGTGCAGGCGCCGACCGTCGGCTGGGACGATGTCGGCGGCGTCGACGAGGCGCGCGAGCGGCTGCGCGAGGGCGTCGAGCTGCCGCTGAAGCATCCCGATGCCTTCCGCCGGCTCGGCATCCGCCCGGCCAAGGGCTTCCTGCTCTACGGCCCGCCCGGCACCGGCAAGACCCTGCTCGCCAAGGCCGCCGCGCGCGAGGCCGAAGCCAATTTCATCGCCGCCAAATCCTCCGATCTCCTGTCCAAATGGTATGGCGAATCGGAGCAGCAGATCGCCCGCCTGTTCGCCCGCGCCCGCCAGGTGGCGCCGACCGTGATCTTCATCGACGAGCTCGACAGCCTGGTTCCCGCGCGCGGCGGCGGCCTCGGCGAGCCGCAGGTGACCGAGCGCGTCGTCAACACCATCCTCGCCGAGATGGACGGGCTCGAGGAATTGCAGTCGGTGGTCGTGATCGGCGCCACCAACCGGCCCAACCTGATCGATCCCGCCTTGCTGCGGCCCGGCCGCTTCGACGAGCTGATCTACGTGCCGGTGCCGGACGAGGCCGGCCGCCGTCACATCCTCGGCATCCACACCAAGGGAATGCCGCTCGCCGGGGACGTCGACCTCGACTCGCTGGCCGCGCGCAGCGACCGCTTCACCGGCGCCGATCTCGAGGACCTGGTCCGCCGCGCCGGTTTGAACGCGCTGCGCGGCTCGATCGAGGCGGACGAGGTCGACATGGCCGAGTTCGAGCGGGCGTTGAAGGAGACCCGCGCCTCGGTCACACCCGACATGGAGCGCGAATATGAGCAGATCCAGGACAGCCTAAGGCAGGACGCTCACAGCGCCACCGGCATCGGCTTCATCTCGCCGGGCATGCTCACGTCGCGGGGGCCGAAGGCCTGAGGCGCAGGGCGGCCCACGCCGCCAGGCCGAGCATCAGCGCGCCGGTAGCGAGGAACGGCAGCGGCCGGCCAAGCTGGTAGAGGCCGACGCCGATCGCCGGCGCCGCGACATAAGCGACCCCGTTTGCCGAGGTGACCATGCCCGCCACCGCATTCTGCTCGTCGGGCGACACTGCGAGCGAAGCCCCGCTGGTAAACCCCGGTCGAAACAGCCCGAAGCCGAGGGATGCGAGCGCGAAACCCATTGTCAGCGCGTAGACGCCGCCGGCCAGCCCGGTCGCGAACGTGCCCAGCGCCGCGACCAGCGCGCCCCAGACGACGAGCTGGCGTGGGGACAGCGCGAGCTGGGGGATCAGCCACCATTGGGCGAGCAAGGACGCACCCGCGCCCGCCATCAGCACGATCGCGATCCACTGCTGGGCGTGATCGAGCGGCAGCTTGAGCCGGTCGATGACGAGGAAGCCGATCACCCCCAGGGCGGCCGCCTGGCCGTGGCCGCCGACCACGCCGGTCACCAGCCAGGGCAGCACGCGCGGGTCGCGCCAGTGGAGGCGCCGCGGCGCGCTCTCCTCGGCGGGCACCGAGGCGTCGCCGCCGCCGATCGAGGGATAAGCGACGATCGGGCCGCGCGCGGCGCGGCGCGGCGTGTCGTCGGGAAGCCGCAGCGCCAGCGCGGCGAGGACCAGCGCGCCGATCGCGGCGAAGGCGATCAAAGGCGCGGCGAGCCCGAGCGGGGCGACGATGAAGAGGAGCGCGATCGCCGGGCCGATGATCGTACCGAGGCCGAACGAGGAAGCAAGGGCGGCCAGCGCGCTGGTCCGCTCCGCCCCCTCGGTCCGCGCCGCGATATAGGCTTGGACCGCGGGCGGCGCGGCGGAGCCGAACGCGCCGTAGACGCTGCGGCCGAACATGAAGACGACGAACACCGTCATCCCGCCGGCGAGCCCGGCAAGGCCGGCGGCGAGCGCACCGCCGCAGATCAGCATCGAGACGATGAAGCCGATCAGGCCGAGCCGCATCAGCGCGCGCCGGCCGCGACGGTCGGCGCGGTGCGCCCAAACCGGCGCCATCGCCACCCACAGCAGCGCCGACAGGCTGAACGCGACCGCGACCCAGATGTCGGCGACATGGAGGTCGCGGCCGATCGCCGGCAGCAACGACTGCATCGCGGTATTGCCCGCCGCGGCGACCAGCATCACCGAGAAGAGCAAGGCGAATCGCTCGCGGGAAAGCCCGAAGCCGTTCATCCCGGCGGCCTTTTTTCGCGGCGCGCGCCGGTGCCGCAGAGGGGCGCCGCCGCTTGCGGCTTGCCAAGCGCGCCCCGATTTGCCAACGCTCGGTCTTTCCCCAAAGAGTTGGAAACATCATGTCGGCATCCTGGGACGAAGTACGTAGAGATGGCCGGTTCGCGCGCGGCGCGGGCGGCGGCCCGCTCTGGCACTTCCTCAAGGGCTTCATCAAGCACCCCGTGATGGTCGGCTCGATCATTCCCTCGTCGAAGGCGGTGATCGACAAGATGCTCGCACCCGTCGACTGGGCGAACTGCAAATTGTTCGTCGAATACGGCCCCGGCGTCGGCACCTTCACCGAGCATGTGCTCCAGCGCATGGCCCCCGATGCGCGGCTGATCGCGATCGACACCAACCCGGATTTCGTCCGCTACCTCAGCGCCAAGTTCCGCGACAGCCGGCTGCTCGCGGTCAACGGCTCGGCCGCGGACGTGCGGCAGATCATCGCCGATTGCGGCTTCGACCGTGCCGATTACGTCCTCTCGGGCCTGCCCTTCTCGACCCTGCCGGCGGGCGTCGGCACCGAGATCGCCGCCCAGACCTCGGCGGCGCTGCGCCCGGGCGGCGCCTTTCTCGTCTACCAGTTCAAGGCCAAGGTGCGCGACTTCATGGCGCCCCATTTCGACCGCATCGAGCGCGGCTTCGAATGGGTCAACGTCCCGCCCTGCCACCTGTTCTGGGGCTGGAAGGCGAATAAATAGGGACAGCCCCTATTTATTCAGGCGCCGGCCGAAGCTGATTTTCCTGAAGTTCAATCGCCGCGACAGGTTGTAGTCGGCGGTCGCGACCATGAAATAGGCGAATCCCCATTGCAACCGGTTCCACCAAGTCATGTTCGCCCGATGCGCCTCGGGCGTGATCCGCTTGCTGTTGGCGATCTCGCCGTCGACGAAGCGGCGCATCATGCCTGCGAAGGCCGGATCGTCGACGCGCAGCATCATCTCGAGGTTCAGATAGAGGCTCCTGAGGTCGAAATTGGCCGAGCCGATATGGACGACGTCGTCGATCACGATCAGCTTCGAGTGAAGCTTGGTCGCCTGATATTCGTAAATCTCGGCGCCGCGCTTCAACAGGCGCCAGTAGAGGAAACGCGCCGCGCCGACGAGGAACTGGTGGTCGAGCTTCGCCGGCGTGACGATGCGGGCGCGCCCACGCCGGGCGACCCCGAACAAGCGGCGGATCATCGACAGGCTGGGCGCGAAATAGGCGGAGACGATGTCGACCCGTTGCGCGTTCATCAGATCGTCCTTGACCGACCGCGCCCACGGGCTCAGCCGCCGCGTCGGGCCGCCGAACAGCCAGTGCAGGGGGCCGTCGCGGACGCTGTACTGGCTGAGCATTCGCCTGAGGCGCCGGATCGAGGCGTCGGGCAGTTCGGCCCAGGTGAACAAGGCCTCGAAATAGCGGACCAGGAATTCGACGCCCGGCCCCTCGACCTGGAGGCCGAGGTCGCGCCAGGCGCCGTCCTCGATCGTGCCGAAATAATCGTCCGAAATGTTGAACCCGCCGACGATCGCCTTGTGCCCGTCGGCGAGCGCCAGCTTCTGGTGGTTGCGGAGCAGATAGCGCCGGCCCCAGCGCGGCACGAAGCGGCAGAACCGGGCCTGCGCCTCGATCAGCGGCTTGAAGAAGTCCTTCGGCGCGCCCGAGGCGCCGAAGCCGTCGACCAGCAGCGAGACGTGGACGCCGCGCTCGGCCGCCGCCAGCAGGGCGTCGCGCACCCGCCGGCCGGCCTTGTCGTTCTCCCAGATATAATAGAGGATTCGAAGCGATTCCTTGGCCTCGTCGATCAGCGCGATCAGCGCCTCGAGCCGCTCGGGCCCGTCGGCGAGCAGGGTCAGCCGGTTGCCGGCCACCTCCATCGGCACGATATCGGATTCGCCGTCTCCCATCGCCGGTTCGCGTAACGCCATCGGCGGGGTCTGGATAGTGCGGGGCTCACCGCTGTGAAGCCGAGGGGTTGGACCGCGCCGCGAATTGCTCCCGGCTCAGCGGCGCGGAGGGAAGCGTGAAAAGAGAGTCAGGCAGATCGCGATCGTCGACCGTGTCGAGGCGCATGACGCGGCCCATCCGGATCACCGTCCCGCGCTCGAAGATGGATTGGAGCGCCGCGGCGTATGCCCTTTGGCTCTCGAACCCCGGCCCGAACATGCCCCAAATTCCCTCGGTCTGGCCGCCAAATTGCCGGGCGATGGCGCGCCCGATCGGAGCAAGGTCGGGATCGGTGTTCACCACGAAGTCCAGGCCGGGCTGGTTTTCCTGTCCGGGCGTGCGAAGCCCGACCACGGTGCCGCTTCGGCCCCCGACGATCTCGGTGCCGCGTTCGACCACCCTATAGGCCGGCTCGGGATTGAGCTCCCGCGGCGGGCCTTGCACGTCGCCGATCGCGGCCCGGAATTGCTCGGCCATGACAGCGAGCATGTCGTCCTGCCTGACCACGAAGGTTCCCGAAAGATCGGCCATCACGACATAGGCCACGCCGTCGACCACAAGCGCGGCCATTTGATTGCCCATGGCCAGCCGGCTGTCGCCCCGGTCGTTGGCCTGAACGGTCAATGCCATCGGAACGTTCATGCCCGACACATAGCGCGCCGTGATGTCGGCAGCGGCGGGGGCGGCCGCGAATAGGGCAAGGAAAGCTGCGATGATCGGCCTGGTGCGCATGGCGCCAGGCTAGCGTCGCCGCGCATGGCCGTCACCCGGATTTGGCGATAGGGACTTCGCCATGGCCGTCGCCCGCCTCAGCCTCACCGATTTCCGCTCCTACGCGGACGCCGTCGTCGCGCCGGGCTCCGGCTTTGCCATCCTCACCGGCGAGAATGGCGCGGGCAAGACCAATGTGCTGGAGGCGGTCTCATTGCTCTCGCCCGGGCGCGGCCTCAGGGGCGCGAGCCTCGGCGAAATGGCGCGGCGGGGCGGCGCGGGCGGCTTCGCCGTCGCGGCCAGATTGGCCCTCCCCCTTGAAGGGGGAGGGTTGAGTGGGGGTGGCCTGCTCACCGAGGCTGAGCAAGCGGAGAGTCCGGCCCGCCCCAACCCCTCCCCATCAAGGGGAGGGGCGTCGGAGGTCGACATCGGCACCGGCAATGTTCCCGACGCGCCCGAGCGCCGGCAGGTCCGCATCAACGGCGCCCCGGCCTCGGCCAACTCGCTGGCCGAATGGCTGTCCGTGCTCTGGATCACCCCCGCCATGGACCGGCTGTTCGCCGACGCCGCCGCCGGCCGCCGCCGCTTCCTCGACCGGCTCGTGCTCGCGCTGCGCCCCGACCATGCCGGCCATACCGCCCGCTACGAAGCGGCGATGCGGGCGCGCAACAAGTTGCTGGCCGAAGCGCCGCCCTGGGACGAGGCCTGGCTGGCGGCGCTCGAAGCCCGGATGGCCGAGCATGGCGCGGCGATCTCCGAAGCCCGCGCGGCGACGGCGGCGGCGCTCGGCGAACGTCTGGAGGCGGCGGCGGAAGGTCCATTCGCCCGCGCCGCGCTGGCGCTCGAAGGCGGGCAGGCGGGCGACCTCGCCGCCGCCCGCGCGCGCGATGCCGCCGCCGGCCGCACGCTGGCGGGGCCGCACCGCGCGGACCTCGCCGTCACCCATCTCGGCAAGAACCAGCCCGCCGCTCTATCCTCGACCGGCGAGCAAAAGGCGCTGCTGATCGGCCTCATCCTCGCCCATGCCGATCTCGTCGCGGCGCGCGCCGGCCGCCGCCCGATCCTGCTGCTCGACGAGATCGCCGCCCATCTCGATCCTTCCCGCCGCGCCGCCTTGTTCGAGCGGCTCGGCGACGCCGGCGGCCAGGTCTGGATGACCGGGACCGAGCCCGGCCTGTTCGCGGAGACCGGCGCCGGCGCGAGCTGGTTCGAGGTCGCCAACGGGCGCGTCACGGCGCGCTGATTCCGGCCCTTTTCCCTTGGGTTTCGGCCGCCGATTCCCTATATCCTCAACATGGCAACCACCCCCAATGACAGCAGCTACGACGCCGATTCCATCAAGGTCCTGAAAGGCCTCGACGCGGTCCGCAAGCGGCCGGGAATGTATATCGGCGACACCGACGACGGCTCGGGCCTGCACCACATGGTGTTCGAGGTCTCCGACAATGCGATCGACGAGGCGCTGGCCGGCCATTGCGACCGGATCCTGGTCACCTTGAACCCCGACGGCTCGGTCAGCGTCGAGGACAATGGCCGCGGCATCCCGACCGGGATCCACGAGGAGGAAGGCGTCTCGGCGGCCGAGGTGATCATGACCCAGCTCCACGCCGGGGGTAAGTTCGAGAACACCTCGGACGACAATGCCTACAAGGTGTCGGGCGGCCTCCACGGCGTCGGCGTTTCCGTCGTCAACGCGCTGTCCGAGACGCTCGACCTCACCATCTGGCGCGACGGCGAGGAGCATACGATGCGCTTCCGCCATGGCGACGCCGAAGCGCCGCTCAAGCTGGTCGGTCCGGCGCCGGCCGGCAAGAAGGGGACCAAGGTCACCTTCCTGCCCTCGTCCGACACGTTCAAGATCATCGAATTCGATTTCGACACGCTCGAGCACCGCTTCCGCGAGCTCGCTTTCCTCAATTCGGGCGTGCGGCTGATCCTCACCGACGCGCGGCACGAGGAGGAGAAGAGCGTCGAGCTCTATTACGAAGGCGGCATCTCGGCGTTCGTCCGCTATCTCGACCGCGCCAAGACGCCGCTCATCCCCGATCCCATTTCGGTCACCGGCCAGCGCGACGAGGTCGGCATCGAGGTCGCGCTCGAATGGAACGATAGCTATTACGAGCAGGTCCTCGCCTTCACCAACAACATCCCCCAGCGCGATGGCGGCACCCACATGGCCGCGTTCCGCGCCGCCTTGACCCGCACCCTCAACAATTATGCCGACAAATCGGGGATGATGAAGCGCGAGAAGGTGTCCCTCACCGGCGACGACATGCGCGAGGGGCTGACCGCGATCGTCTCGGTCAAGCTGCCCGACCCCAAATTCTCGAGCCAGACCAAGGACAAGCTGGTCAGCTCGGAGGTCCGCCAGCCCTTGGAAAGCCTGATGGCCGACAAGATGGCCGAGTGGCTCGAGGAGAATCCCGGCCACGCCCGCACCATCATCCAGAAGATCATCGACGCCGCCGCCGCCCGCGAGGCGGCGCGCAAGGCGCGCGAGGCGAGCCGCAAGAGCGTGATGGGGATCGCCTCGCTGCCCGGCAAGCTCGCCGACTGCCAGGAGCGCGATCCCGCCAAGTCCGAGCTGTTCCTGGTCGAGGGCGACAGCGCCGGCGGCTCGGCCAAGCAGGGGCGGAACCGCGAGGTCCAGGCGATCCTGCCCCTGAAGGGCAAGATCCTCAACGTCGAGCGTGCCCGCTTCGACCGGATGCTCTCCTCGAAGGAGGTCGGCACCCTCATTCAGGCGATGGGCACCGGCATCGGCCGCGACGATTTCAACATCGAGAAGCTCAGGTACCACAAGATCATCATCATGACCGACGCCGACGTCGACGGCGCCCATATCCGCACCCTGCTCCTGACCTTCTTCTACCGGCAGATGCCCGAGATCATCGAGCGCGGCCACCTCTACATCGCCCAGCCGCCGCTCTACAAAGTGGCGAAGGGCCGCTCCGAAGTCTATCTCAAGGACGACACCAGGCTCGACGATTATCTGATCGACGCCGGGGTCAATCTGACCGCGCTGGAGACGCCGCACGGGCCGCGCTCGGGCGACGATCTGCGCGCCTTGGCCGCGCACGGGCGGCGGGTGCGCGCGCTGATGGCCTATGTGCCGCGCCGCTACGATCCGGCGATCATCGAGGGGCTGGCGCTGACCGGCGCGCTCGATCCGCGGCTCGGCCCCGGCGACCGGCGCGAGGCCTTGTCGCTCACCGAGGAATGGCTGAACGTGGTCGATGAGGAAGGCCGGTGGACCGCCGAGCTCGGCACCGACGGCGATTATGTGCTGCGCCGGCTGTGGCGCGGCGTCACCGACCACCATGTCATCGACCACAAGTTCCTGGTCTCGGCCGAGGCGCGCAAGCTGCACGGGCTGGCGGTGCCCGAAGCGGCGACCTATGCCGGCGTCTCCCGTTTGGTCTCCTTGCGGACGTCATCGGTCGCCACCGAGGCCGCCGAGGAAGCCGAGGAGAATGAGGGCGGCGCGGCCAAGAACCAGGCGCCCGATCCGCGCGGCGCGCTGATCACCCGCCCGACCCAGCTGCTCGAAGCGATCCTCGCCGCCGGCCGCAAGGGCCTCGCCGTCCAGCGCTACAAGGGCCTCGGCGAAATGAACGCCGACCAGCTCTGGGAAACCACCCTCGATCCGGCCAACCGCGCCCTCCTCCAGGTCGAGGTCGCCCAGGCCGACGTCGCCGACGAGATCTTCACCCGGCTGATGGGCGACGTCGTCGAGCCGCGGCGCGAGTTCATCCAGGAGAATGCGCTCAACGTGGCGAACCTCGACGTGTGATGGGAGTCGCGGCCGGACGGTGCCTGCTCGGCTCGCTCGTCGGGTGGCTGCTCTTTCTGCCGGCGCCGGCCGCCGCGACCGAGTTCGTCTTCGCCTCGGCAGAGGAAGGCGGCCGGATCCTCGCCGCCCATGACGGCTTCTTCGAGGCGATGGCGCCGCTGGAGATGCGGCTTCGCTCGGCCGGGCCGGGCCGGGCGACAACAGAGGGGCTGCGCGCGCAATATCGCGCCGGCGCACTTGCCTGGGACCGCGCCGAACGCAACGCGTGGCAGGCGTCGCTCGACCGGCTCGCGCCCCGCCTCGCCGCCTGGTCGGCGCTGCTTCCCGAACGGGTGCTGCTGGTCAGGGTGCGCGGCAGCGTCGAAGACGGCATCCCGCATACCAGGGCCAATGCGATCCTGCTGCCGATCGGCGCGGGCCATGCGCGCGCGGCTCGGCGCGACTTCATCCTGGCGCACGAAATCTTCCACCTCCTGTCGCGCGCCCAGGAGGCCCGGCACGATGGCCTCTATGCGTTGATCGCCTTTCGGCCCTGCCGCTTCGCCCTCCCGGCCGAGCTCCGCGCCCGGCGGATCACCGATCCGGACGCGCCCGAGGAACGCCATTACGTCCAGCTCGCCGGCGGGCGCGGCGCCTATGTCCCGTTACAGCTGGCGCGGCCGGTCGCGGCACCGCCGCCGGCGCTGGCCGAAAGCCTGCAGTTCCTGCTGCTCCGGGTCGACGTCGCCGACGGAATCTGCACCGCGCGCCGCCGCGGCGGCGGCTGGGAGCTGGTGGCGCCGTCCGCGCTGCCGGCCCTGTTCGCGGTGATCGGTCCGAACTCCGATTATCTGGCCCACCCCGAGGAGTTGATGGCCGACAATTTTGCGCTGCTCCTGACCCGGCGTGCGCGGGCACCGGACCAGGCGCTGCTCGATCGCCTCGCGCGCTGGCTCGACGCGCAGGTCGCGAACTGATGCGCCACGAGGGCCGATGCCATTGCGGCGCGGTCCGCTTCGTGTTCGAGACCGCCAGGCCGCTCGCGCCGCGCGCCTGCCAGTGCGGCTTCTGCCGCAGGCATGGCGCGCGCACCGTGACCGATCCGGAGGGTTCGGCGGTGCTGACGCTCGGCCGGGAGACATTGCGCTATCGCTTTGGGACCGGGACGACCGATTTCCTGATCTGTCATCGCTGCGGCACCTATGTCGGCGCCACCGCCGAGCTCGACGGGCAGCTCTACGTCACCCTCAACCTCAACGCCTTCGACGATCCCCGCCTCGACCTCGACGGCGCGCCGGTCTCCTACGATGGCGAAGAAGCGGCGGACAAGGCCGATCGCCGCCGCGCGAAATGGACGCCGGCGCGGCTATATTAGAAGTCGCTGGACGGCGGCTTCTTGCCGTGCCTAAGTCGAGCTTCGTCCCGGCGCGGGCGCCCGAACCAGATCGGGCGAGTCAGCGGAGTCGCGCCGCTACATTCCGAATGGATAATGTTGGGAGGCGACGATGCGGGTCCATGAGGCGATTGTCGCGACGCTGAAGGACGTCGGCGTCGACGTGATGTTCGGCGGCGCCGGCGAGAATGCGGCCGGGATGCTGATCGCGGTCGACAAGGCCGAAGGCGTGCGCGGCATCATCCCCAAGCACGAGCAGAGCGCCGCCTTCATGGCCTGCGGCTATGCGATGTTCAGCGGCAAGCTCGGCGTCTGCTTCTCGACCGCCGGGCCGGGCGCGTTCAACCTGCTGTCGGGCCTGTGCGTGGCGCTGACCGATTCCTATCCGCTGATCGCGATCACCGGCTATTCGACGATCGCCTATGACGGCCGCGGCCAGGCCAACGAGACGTCCGGGATCAAGCGCACCCCCAATTCGAAGATGATCTGGGACGCGGTCGTCAAGAAGGACCCGGCGACCGGCGAGCCGGCCAATTATCTCGTCACCAGGGTCGAGGACGTCGTGCCGACCATGCACAAGGCGATCGAGATCGCCCTCACCGGGCGGCCGGGCCCGGTCCACGTCGCGATCGAGGAATCGATCACCTATCCCCAGTACAAGGTCGAGAATTACAGCCCGACCGAGATCGACACCCGGCCGGCGGCGCCGGATCCGGCCGAGATCGACAGCGCCGCCGACCTGATCGCCGAGGCGATCGAGGCCGGCAAGAACTGCGTCTTATGGTCCGGCTACGGCGCGATCCGCGCCGGGGCCGAGGCCGAGGTCCGCACCTTCATGGAGCGCTACCAGGTGCCGCTGGTGACGACGATGGACGGCAAGGGCATCGTCGCCGAGGACCATCCGCTGGCGATCGGCCTGTTCTGCGATTCCGGGCACAAGGCGGCTTGGGACGTGTTCCTCGATTCCGACGTCGTGATCGCGCTCGGCAATGCCTTTTCCCAGCACGGCACGTTCGACTTCCGCAAGGATCTGTTCGACAATCGCCAGCTCGTCTGCATCAACGTCGATCCCGACGACATCGACCGCTTCTACAAGTCCGATCGCCGCATCGTCGGCGACGCCCGCCTCGCCATGGCCGCCTTGCTCGAGGCGCTCGACGGCCGGCTCGGCCCGGTCACGCCGAAATCGTTCAAGGCGCCCGATTTCGACCATCGCAAGATCATCGACGTCACCCCCCACATCCACCCTGGACGGATGATGCAGGCGATCTCGCGGATGTTGCCCGAACGCGGCATCGTCATCGCCGATGCCGGCGCGCACATGGCCTGGTCCGCTTATTGGCTCGAGCTGAGGCAAGGCCAGAACTTCCGCAAGCCGGGCAGCTTCGGGCCGATGGCGCTCGGCACCAACGGCGCGATGGGCGTCAAATGCGCGCATCCGGACCGGACCGTGGTCGCGACAGTCGGCGACGGCTGCTACCTGATGGCGGGCCTCGAGCTCACCACCGCGGTCGAGTACGGCATCCCGGTGATCTGGGTGATCTTCAACGACGGCGAATATAAGCTGATCAAGCTCTATCAGCTCGCCACCTTCCACGAGAGCGCGCTGATCTCGTTCGACAATCCCGATTATGTCGCGCTCGCCAAGGCCTGCGGTGCCGACGGCTATGCGGCGGATACCCAAAGCGAATTCGAGGAGGCGCTCGCCGCCGCTCTGAAATCGGGGCGGCCGACGCTGATCGACGCCCGCATCAGCCGCCTCGAACTGCCCCATTTCAGCGACAATCCGGAGGGCGTCCTCGCCGGCATCTTCGATCGGGTCAAGGCGCGGCTCCGCGGCGAGCCGCCCAAGGGCTAGCCCGGCGAGCGCGGCTCCAATCGGAGAAAGCCAAGCCCCGGCCACCGCCTAGAGTCAGACGCGATTCCCGCGCCCTCCGTAATGGGGGCGCCGGCGGTCGAAGCGGAAGCCCGCCTGAGCGAGCTCGGCGATCATCGCCGGCCGGCCGTGCACGTTCAGCTTGGCGAAAATCCGCCGGACATGGGTCGCCACCGTCCACGGGCTGATGTCGAGTATGCCCGCAATCGTCTTGTTGGGGTAGCCGATCGCGACCAGCCGGGCGATCTCCTGCTCGCGCGGGCTGAGTGTCGGCAGGAAGGCGTCCTCGACCAACAGCCTGCCGGCAACATCAGGATCGTCTTTCCCGGCTGTTTCGACAAATCGAGATGCCATGAAACCCCCGCGATGGACTCAACAGGACAAATGCACTCCCAAAGACCCTGCCTGACTTGGGAGCTCATTAAAACGAACGGATCGCGTGCTATTGCATGTATATTGTTGGCGATTCGTGCGAATATATCACGCGACGAACAAATAGATATATCATGCGCTGAGTCTCCGGCGCGCCGGAAACGCCACCACATTGGCGCCGCCGATCTGCGCCGTCGCCTCGTCCCGGGCGGCGCCCAGCGCCTGGGCGCTGGTCAGCCATTCCTCGCTGAGCTCGGCGATGCCCTGGACGAGCGCCTCGAAGGCGGTTCGGCCCGGCGTGAGGATATAGCTTTGCGCCAGCCAGTGGATGATACCGCGCCCGGTTTCGCCCATCCGCGAGCGTTGCGAGACGACCGGCATCTCGCCGAGATAGCGCTGCAGCACCTCCTCCAGCGTATCCCAGCCACTGTCGGTGCCGAATTGGTGGCGGATGTCGTCGGCGCCGAGAATGTCGAAGGCGGCGGCGATCAGCTGCAGCAGCTCGATCGTCAGCACGTTGACGTCGCCATAGGACGCGCGCTTCAGGTTGTTGCGCAAATCGAGGCCCCGCCGGCGGACGGCGGCGACGCTGCCGAAGCCCGGATCCGAGGGGCCGGCGCCGGGCCGGAACGTCTCGGCGATCCGCTTGTCGCGGAAGAGCTGGGCGACGCCGAGGTTGAACTGGCTGAACAGGCTGTGGAAGGCGGTGTTCGCGCGGGCGCCGCGCGGCGGCGCGGCGTCGGTATAGCCGAGCACCCTCTTATAGGCCTGGGTGCGCTCGTCGAACGTGTAGCGGAGCACCTCCTTGCGGTCGAACTGGTAAAGGTGGAAGGCGCCCTCGCCATTGTCGAGGCGCAGCTTGCCGGCGCGGAACAGCTCCTGCAGCTTCTGGACGGCGCGGAACATGCCGAGCCGCTCGATCTGGTAGCAATAATAAAGATCGCCGACCGCGTAGAGCCGCTCGGAGGCGACCGCCTCGTCGTAGCTCGGCACCATGATCGGGGTCGGCACGCCGCCGATCGGCGCGGCCGCGTCCTGGCCGATGCCGAGCAGCGCGGCGACGCCGCCATCCGCCGGCGGCGGGTTGTCGTCGACGACCAGATCCTGCAATTGCTGCTCCAGGGCATCGAGCTGGTTGGACAATACGTCCCGGGCGCTCGCGTCGTTCGGCAGCTGGGAGGCGAGCAGCGACGCCATCTGGGTGCGCACCGCCGCCATCTGGCCGAGCAGGGTGAAATATTGCTGGCGCGTTGCCATGGTTGGTCTCCTCGTCGCTGCTCAGGGCTTGATCGGTTTCTTGTCGGCTTCCGGCACGGCGTCGTTTGCGCTCGCCGCGGGCGGTGCGGCCGGCGCCGGCGCCGCGAGTGGCGCGTCGGCAATCTCGCGGAACACCATGTCCGCATAGCCGAGGAAGCGGTGGAAGCTGGCGGTGACCCGCCCGGCGGCGGGCTCGTCGAGACGGAAGCCGGTGACGATGGCGGCCGCGTCGATCGTGCCGAGGATGGTCCTCAGGACGTCCGCCGCGCCCTGAACCGAGTCGACTCCGCCATAGGAGACGCCCTCGACGAGGCTGGCCCAGCGCCCGGGCTCCGCGGTGAAGGTGTAGAGCGCCTCGGACAAGGTGAGCCGGTCGAACTCGGTGCTGCCCAGGGTGACGAAGGCCTCGAGCCGGATTTCGACGTTGGCCAGCTCGCAGCCGCTGATGCCGGCCTGGTCGAGCGCCCGCTGGACATCCTGCACATAGGCTGGAATGCCGCCCGCGCAGCGCCGGACGGCGTCGGCGAAGCCGGCGAGCGACCGCCGGCCGTCGGCTTCGAACCGGCGCAGCGCCTCCTCGAACGTCGCCAGCGACTCGATCGCCAGGGTGATTGCGCCGAGCGACCCTTCGCGCACCAGCGACGGCGGGTCGTTCGGCCCGCCCTGCATCAGCCGCTGGAGGATGACGAGCAGGCCGAAATGGGGGTGGATGAGTTCGTTCAAGTACATCAGCACCTGGATCCGCCGACCGCGCCGCGGCGCTTCCGCCGCCAGCAGGTCGAGCGTCGTCCGGATCCGGATCAGGGCGTCGTCGACTTCGTCGGCGCAGGCGCCCGGCAGGCAGAGGCCGCTTTCGATCGAAGCCAGCGTTCCCCGCACGGCGCCGAGATAGATCCGCGCCAGCTCGGCGATCAGCGGGTTGGTCTCCGCCTCGTCGGCAAGCGGAATGAGCAGCTCGCCATTGGTCTCGAAGGTGACCCGTCCGGTGCGGGGCTCGACGACCCGGTCGAACCGCTTGCCCAGGTTCTGCGCGAACCGGCGCAACGACGCCGCGTTCGGATGTCCCCCCGCGGGCGAAAGCGCCAGCGTCCCGCCAGCCGGCAGCCCGGTGACGAGGGCAAGGCTCTCGTTGAACCATTGCTGCGCGCTCAGAGGGGCGAGTGCGGCCGATGTTGCCAGGTCCGCCATGTCTATCTCCTTCCAAGAGCTTCGTAGAAATTGCGGGTGATCACCGCCGACGGCGCCATCCGTCTATCGAAGGCGATTCGCGCCGCGTTGATCAGGAAACGCTCGGGGACGATCCCCGGGTCGCGCCCGCTTGCCAGTCGCGCCGCCGCCTCGGTGGCGACCTCCTGGTCCTGCGGCCGGAACGCGACGACCTGCATCAGCGTCTTGCCGCCCAGCTGCGGATAGGGAGTGGCGGTGATCACCTCGACGACGATCGGCATCGCTTTGGCGAAGGTCCTGCGGAACAGAGCCGGGATCGCCTCGCCGACCGCATCGGGATAGAGCCGGCTCCAGGCCGAGTCGATCCGCCGGGCGTCGGCGGCGAAGCCCATCTTCCTCAGCATATGGGTACCGATCCTGACCCGCAGCCAAGGGGTCGGATGGACGCCGCGCGGATTGAACGCGCCGGTCGCCCTGGCGCCCTTGCCGACCACGTCCATCGTCGATTCGACGAAGGCGGGGCCGACCAGGAGGATGCCGATCAGGTCGGCGAAGGTTTCCTTCGTCCAGCGCACCCAGGTCTGCCTGACCTCGGCCGGGAGGCCGGCCGCCGTCAGCCGGCGGTTGATCAGCCGCGGCACGACCAGCCACAGGCCGAGGTCGGACTGGAGATTATGGCCGATCTCATGGGGAATGGCGCCCAGCGTCCAGGGGGTGACCAGCCGGCTGTAGGGCAGCTTCACCAGCGGGAAGGGGTTGGGCAGCTTGAGCAGCTTCTGCATCGAGACGCCGCGCCGGAAGGTCGCCGGCCCGAAGCCCGAATCCATGTAGGAAAGCGGCGCCGGCGAGGGGATCGAGCGGGCCTTGCCGAGCCCGCCATAGACATATTGATAGCAGTCGAGCGCGATCCGGTCGGCGGCGAGCAGCTGCGGCGCGATCCGTGTTTGCCGCTGCCCGAAAATCTCCCAATAGACTTGGCGGATGCGCTCGATCGCTGCGATCAGGCCGCACCCCTCCTGCTTGAGCCGCAGCGCTTCGTCGATCGCGTCCCGGGCGGCGGCGCCGGCGACCGACTTCACCGTCTCCGCCATTTGCCGGCCCTTCGAGTCGACAAGGCCGCGCAGGCGGGTGAGCAGCGCGTTCACTTCGGCGAGATGGGCGGTCGAAGGCGCGGCGGCGCCGCGGCCGAACTCACCCTCCCGGAATGGCTGGAGCAGCAAGGCGGCGCCGGCATTGGCCACCACCTGACCGCGCAGATAGACGAGGACGGGGTCGCGCGACGGCGCCGGCACCGGCACCGCGCGGGCCGGCGCGGGACCGGCCTTGATCGCGACCAGGGTGCCCGCCATGATCCGTCTCCTATCCGCCCGCCGACGCGCTCATGCCCACCATTGGGGCATTTGCGGCGGCTGGCCGCCATAAGGCGCCTGCTCGGCGCCATAAGGCGATTGCGGCTCGCCGTAGGGCGGCGCCCCATAGGGCGACGGCCCATAAGGGGACGGCGGGGGGCCGTAGCCCGGGGGCCCGTAAGGCGAGGGCGGTGGGCCATAGGGCTGCTGGGGTCGGTGCTGCTGCGCATGCCGGTAGCGCCGGCGGCAGTGGTGGGCCGCCTGCTGGAGCTGCTGAGGATCCTGCAGGAACGGGACGGTATGCTGCGCCGCCGAGCGCATCACCATGTCGCCCGTCAGCTCCTGACCGTCGGCCACGCGCTGCAGGCTGTCGCGGGCGACGCCGCGGGCGATGTCCGGCAGGGCCTCCATGCCCTTCTTGCCGAACCGCTGAAACATCTTGCGGCCGGCGCTCATCACGCCGCGCGACATTTTCGGAGCCGCCTTGGCGAACAGCTTCTTGCCCAGGTTCATCGCCATCGGCGCCAGCCCGGCGATCAGCGGAAGGAAGGCATCGGCCTCCTCCTCGCTTTCGGCCTCAGCCGCCATCGTCGAATACATGTCCATCAGCATCGCCGCGGTCTCCGAGTCGATCCGGGCAAGCGCGCCGCCATTGCCGCCGCCGAACGTATCGCCCGGGCCGAAGCCTTCCGGCTCGAACGGGTCGCCGAAGCCCTCGCCGTCGGTGCCGCCGAATCCCTCGAAATCGAATGCCTCGAGCTCGGGGTCGCCGAATCCCTGTATGCCGTATGTCATGGCCGTCCCTTTCCTGGCTGGAGCCTGTTGCTGCCGAGTCTCAGCGCTCGACCCGGGCGATCGACCGTTTGTAGCCCGAGCCGGTCCGCGCCGAGGGGGCCGAAGCCCGGCGGCTCTTCACAGCGTTGTTGGCGAGGCCCTTGGCCGCGGCCTGCGGCGTGCCGAGCGTCTTCACGGTGGCCTTCGCCATCGCCTTGCCGACGAGCGCCGGCGTCACCTTGCCGCCCTTCTGGGCGTGCTTGGTGAGCATCCGCACCGCGTTCCTCTGGATGGTGGGGATCGTCTTCATCAGGTTGCGCGTGCGGGGCCGGCGGCGCAGATAGCGGCCGAGTCGGTTGGTGCACTTGACGAGCGTCGACGACGCCCGCCGCACCGAAATCGGCGCCCCGCTGATGATGTGGATGGTGATGCCGCCGAGCAGCGCCGAGGATTCCGCCTCGCTCTCGCTCGCCGCGGCCTGGGTGGCGAGCGATTCGGCGAGGCTGTCGGTGAAGGAATCGAGCCCGAACGCCTCGGCCTCGTCCTCCTGCAGCAGACCGGATTCATATTCCTGCTCGAACTCGAGCTCGGGCTCGAAGCCCTCGCCCTCGAGCTCATATTCTTCCTCGCCGAGCATGCCGGCGGCCATGCCGCCGAGCTGCGCCCCGATCGGCCCGCCGACCAGGCCGCCGGCAACCCTGCCGGCGATCGGCGCGAGCTGCTTGAGCGGCAGCCTGCTGACGACCCGGCCGAGGCTCTTGAAGGCCTTGCCGAAGGAGAAGGCTTCGCCCTCATTCTCGTAAAGGCCGAAGCTGTCGCCGGGGCCGAAGCCCTCGGGGCCGAACCCCTCAGGCTCGTAACCGAGCAAGGCGCCCGATTCCTCCAGCGCGTCGTTGAAGGCTTCTTCCAGCGGATCGTAACGGTCGCTCATTGCCTCTGCTCCCACTTGACCTTCGGCCGCAGCCGGGATGGCGAAGGTTATGGAAGCGGCGGCGTCAGCGCGCACGTCACCAATGTGTGGTGGACCATCCGGGGTAGCTTCCCCGCACGACTTGACCCCGCCCGAACCGGCGCAATCCCGGCGCCGGCCGGGCGACCCTACTTCGCGCCGCCCTCGGCGCCGGCGAAGCGCTGCCGCTCGGCCAATTCGGTCAGCCGGACGAACTCGCGCCGCCAGTAATTGCCGCCGGCATTGCGTTCGGCGAGCGCGCGCGCGTCGGCGAAGGTGAAGCGCCCGAGATTGTTGTCGCCGCGCAGCAGCTGGCCGTAGCCCGCGACCGCGGCGATGAAGGCGACATCGCCGGCGGGCGGCCGGGCGCTCGCGATCAGGCGGGCATTGACCGGCTGCTCGATCAGCCGCGAGTCCTGCTGGCCGGGCAGCTTGTAGCGCAACCTGAGGAAAGCGAGCTCGCCACTGTCGTCGCCGACCCCCCGGCGCTGGTTGGCGTCGTAGCGCCGGGCGGGCAGCCAGCCGCGGCTCCCGACGGGCACGATCTCGTAGAGCGCGGTGACCTGGTGGCCGGCGCCGATCTCGCCGGCGTCGACCGCGTCATTGTCGAAATCCTCCTCGCGCAGCGCCCGGTTCTCGTAGCCGATCAGCCGATATTCGCTGACATAGGCCGGGTTGAACTCGACCTGGATCTTGACGTCGTGGGCGATCGTGAACAGGGTCGAGGCGAGCTCCTCCTCGAGCACCTTCTGCGCCTCGCGCGGGCTGTCGATGTAGGAGTAATTGCCGTTCCCGTGGTCGGCGATCTGCTCCATCATCGCCTCGTTGTAATTGCCGGTGCCGAAGCCCAATGTGGTCAGGGTGATGCCCGCCTCCCGCTCCCGCTCGACGAGGTTGACCAGGGCCTCGTTGTTGGTGACGCCGACGTTGAAGTCGCCGTCGGTGGCGAGGATGACGCGGTTGATGCCGCCGTCGATCATCGAGCGTCGGGCGACATTGTAGGCGAGCTGGATCCCCTGCGCGCCCGCGGTCGAGCCGCCGGCGTGGAGATTCTTCAGCGATTCGACGATGGCGTCCCGGCTCGAGGTCGGCTCGAGCACGATCCCGGCGGCGCCGGCGTAAACGACGATCGCCACCCGGTCGCGGGGCCCGAGGCGGTCGGCGAGCAGGGCGAGCGAACATTGCACGAGCGGCAATTTGTCGATGCTCGACATCGATCCCGAGACGTCGACCAGGAAGACGAGGTTCGCCGGCGGCCGGCCCTCGCGCGGCAAATCGTAGCCGCGCAGGCCGACGCGGAGCAGCCGCGTCTCGGCGTTCCACGGCGTCGTCGTCATGTCGGTGGTGATGCTGAACGGCCGCGAGCGGTCGCGCGGCAGCGGGTAATCGTAGCGGAAATAGTTGAGCATCTCCTCGGTCCGCACGGCGCCCTGCGGCGGCATGGTGCCGGCGTTCAGCATGCGGCGGACATTGGCGTAGGAGCCGGTGTCGACGTCGATCGAGAAGGTCGAGACCGGCGCGTCGGCGACCGCCCGGACGGCGGCCACGGCCTCACCGGCATAGCGCTCGCGATTCTCCTGCGGCGGCGGCACATAGGGCGCATAGCGCGACTGCGCCTGGTTGCCCTGGACGACGGTGACCGGGGCGTTGCTCCGCAGGTTCGGCTGGGGCACGCGGGTGCCGGTGATCGCGATCGCCTCCTCGCTCGAGGCGACGGGCGGGGGCGGCGGCGCTGGCGGCGGCGGTGGCGGCGGCGCGTAGACCGGGCCGACCACTCCGCCGGTGCGGGCCCGGCCGCGGCCGTAACCGGCATAATCATTGTTGCCGTAATTGGCGAGGAAGGGCGCGCAGCGCGCGTCCGGATCCTCGCCGGTGACGCTCCGCTCGCCGCGCTGGGCGGCCGCCGAGACGGGGGCGACCGGAGCGGGGGGCAATCCCGTCAGAATGAGGGCGGTCATCGAAATGAGGCCGAGCGCGCGCATGTTCATCCTCCTCGCAGCGGGGCGATGTGACACTATCACATGGGCCCGGCTGAATAGCGAGTGAACGGGCGCTCAGGCCGGCGTGCGCAACGCCTTCCGGATCCGGACTCCGTCGAACAGCCCGAGCCGATCGGCCTGGAGCCGCTCGAGCAACGCTTGATCGAGCCGGTAGAGCCGCTCGAGCAGGCCGCGCCGCTGCTCGGGCCCGGCCGCGGCGATCGCCGCGGTCACCGCGCGCAGGAATTCGCGCTTCTTCCACAGCTGCTTGGCCTCGGCCTCGAACAGATCGTGGAGCGCGCCGCCCGAAAAGTCGCGCTGCCGGCTGAGCAGCAGCGCCATATGCGCCGCGTCGGCGATCGTCCGCCCGGTGACCGGATGGATGAAGCCGCCGCGCAGGCCGATTTTGGCCGCGCGCGCTCCGCCCAGCCGCCAGAAAGCGGCGAAGTCGCCACCGATCGGCAGCGGCCGCGCCGCGGCCCGCTCAGCGAGCGCCCGCGCCCGCGCCCATCCGCGCGCCTTCAAATAAGCGTCGAGCCGGCGCCCCGCTTGCTCGTCCGGCTGGGCGCGCTCGGAGACGCAGATGTCGGCGACGAGCAGCCGTTCCTCGGACAGGGGCACGCATTCGAAGAAGCGCAGGCCTCCCCCCTGGTCGATCGTCGCATCGACCAGCACCGGCCGGTCGACCCGGTGCGGCGCCTTGAAGCGGTAGTCGCGCTCCAGGCGCGCCTCGTAGAGCAGCTCGAGCGCCGACATGTTGGTCGCCCCGCGCGCGTCGATCGCGCCCTCCGCCTTGATCGTCTCGCCGCCGTCGAGCACCAGCGCGTCTTCGCGCACGGCGACCACCTTGGTGCCGAGCCGATAGTCTTTGGGCTGGAGAGCGGCGACCATTGCGCGGTGGATCTCGGCGGCGCCGAGGCCGCCATATCCGATGTCCAATTTTCGGCTGAAGCCCGGGAAGGCCACGTAGAAGCCCGGCCAGCGGTCGATCGCCAGCGGCCCGATCAGCTCGGCGCCGCCCTGGCCCAATTCGGCGTCGGCGAAGCTGCAATAGCCCTCGCCGCCGAACGTCTCGCGCTCTTCGACGATCAGCAGCGGGACTTCGGGGCGGTGGCGCGCCATGGCGAGCGCGGCGAGGCTGCCGGCCAGCCCTCCGCCGGCGATCAGGATTCCGTTCCGTCTGCCCCGCGCCATAACGCGCCGCCTTAGCGCGAAAGCGGCGCTCGGCGCCACGCCCGCCCGCGGACAGGCTCATTTTGGGACTGTCGCGCCGGCACCGGTCGATGATAAGCACAAAGAGTGAACGACGCGTCCCCGCCCCAGCGCAAGATCATCCACGTCGACATGGACGCCTTCTATGCGTCGGTCGAGCAGCGCGACAATCCGGAGCTGAAAGGCAAGCCGGTCGCGGTCGGCGGCCAGGTCCGCGGCGTGGTCGCGGCGGCGAGCTACGAGGCGCGCCGCTTCGGCATCCGCTCGGCGATGCCCTCGGTCACCGCCAGGCGCCGCTGCCCCGACCTCGTCTTCGTCCGCCCGCGCTTCGACGCCTATCGCGCGGTCTCGCTCCAGATTCGCGCGATCTTCGCCGATTACACGCCTTTGATCGAGCCGCTCAGCCTCGACGAAGCCTATCTCGACGTCACCGAGGATTTGAAAGGGATCGGCATCGCCACCCGGATCGCCGAGGAGATCCGCGCCCGGATCCGGGCCGAGACCGGGCTCACCGCCAGCGCCGGCGTCTCCTACAACAAGTTCCTCGCCAAATTGGCCTCGGACCAGAACAAGCCGGACGGCCTGTGCGTCGTCGCGCCGGGCAGGGGCGAGGCGTTCGTCGCGGGCCTGCCGGTCAAGCGCTTCCACGGCATCGGTCCGAAGACCGCCGAGAAGATGGCCGGGCTCGGCATCGTCACCGGCGCCGATCTGCGCGCGCAGTCGCTTGCGTTCCTGACCCACAATTTCGGCTCGAGCGGCGAATATTATCACAACCTCGCCCGCGGCATCTGCCACCGCCAGGTCAAGCCCGACCGGCCCTACAAGTCGATCGGCGCGGAGGACACGTTCGTCGAGGACCTGATCGAGGAAGCGGACCTCGTCGCCGAATTGGAAAAGCTCAGCCACACCGTCTGGCGCCGGATCGCGGAGAAGGAGATCAGCGGCCGGACGGTGACGCTCAAGGTCAAGTTCCGCGACTTCCAGATCCTGACCCGCGCCAAAAGCCTCGACCGCGCCGTCGCCGGCCGCGAAGAGTTCCTCGCCATCGGCTGCGCCCTGCTGCGCACCCTGATGCCGCTGGCCAAGAGCATCCGCCTGCTCGGCCTGACTCTGTCCAACCTCAGCGAAAGCGAGCGGGAGGACGAACCGCTCGAGCTGGAGCTGCCGCTTTAGGCGCGGGCGACGTCGAACGTGCCCGCCGGGCTCGGCTTCAGCAAGGCGGCGGCCGGCGCGCTGGCGTCGAGCCAGGCGCCCCAGTCCGCGCGCTCGATGACGGCGATCTGGCGGTTGTGATAGGGCGCGACGTCGGCACCGGGTTCGACGGTCAGCATCGCGCAGGCCTCGCCGACCTTCGGATCGGTCCGCCACAAGCCGGCGATGCCGAACAGGTCCTCTTGCGCGCGGGTGAACAGCCAGCGCGTCTTGCGCCGGCCGCCGTCCTGCGGGTCGGTATATTCGTAGAAGCCGTCGGCGACGATCAGGCAGCGGCCGCTCGTCGGGCTATTGCCGAACTCCCGGGCCTCGCCGCGATAGTTGAACACCGGCTTGCCGCCCGGCCCGGGCCAGCTCCAGCGGCGCTGGACGAGCTCGAAATCCTCGCCCCGCGCCCGCACGATCGCGGTCGGATCGGTGATCCGGATGCTCTCCAGCGCGGCGAGGTTGGGGGCGCCCTCGGGGAAGCGCAGCGGGATGCGCAGCTGGGCGAAGGCGTCGGAAATGCGGCCCAGCTCGACGGTGCGGCGGTGCTCGTTGCACATCAGCGATCGGCCGGCTGCCCGGCCATCCGCGCCTTGTGGTAGCGGGTGCGGTGGACGATGACGGCGGCGAAGATCGCCCAGCCGGCGGCGATCGCCGTCCAGCTCGCCGCGCGCAGGCCGCCGCCGATCCCGTTCGCGCGCAGATAGAACAGGCCGGCGACGCCGGCGAGGATAAAGGCGAAGCCGGCGAGGCGCCAGCCGCGCGCCAGCCCGCGCAATTCGGCCCGGTAGGCCGCGCGCGCCGCGGGGTCGGAGAGGTCGGGCCGCATGGCGCGGCCATAATCCGGAATCGGCGCGCCGAAAAGCAGTGGCGTCGCCCGCGCGCCGCTTCTAGTCTCGGCGCGAAGCAGGGGGCTTTCGATGGCATATAGCGATCCCGACGGCGCCGGCGTGGGCGGCTGGCTCGCCTTGTTCGTGCTGGCGATGGCGGTGTTCACGCCGCTGGCGATCATCTTCTCGACGGTGAGCGGCCTGTACGGCGATCCGGCGATCGCCGCCGCTTATGCGGACCGCTGGACGGCCCTCCAGATCTTCGAATGGACGCTCGCCGCGCTGGTGATCGCCGGCTGCTGGTCCATCGCCTGGCGGCTCAACAAGGTGCAGGTCTGGCGGACCGTCCAGGTCACCATCGCCGGGATGTGGATCCTCGCGATCGGCTCGATGCTCGCCGAGTTCGTCGGCGTGTCGCTGCTCACCGGCATCCCGTTTGCGTCGCTCGCCGCCGCCTCGATCGGCCCGGAAATGGCGCGGCCGCTGATCTTCAGCGCGATCTGGACCGCCTATTTCCTGCGCTCGAAGCGGGTCGCCAACACCTATCCGCGCGAGGACGATCCCGACGCGGTCGCCGAAGTCTTCGGCTGACGCGGTTTCGCCTTTCGCGCCGCTCGCGGAAAGTCTAGACGCAGTCCATTCCCCGGGGCGCCGCTTCAGACCGCGGCTGAGAGGCGGAGAGGACTCCGCGACCCGCCGAACCTGATCCGGCTAATGACCGGCGTAGGGAGGGAGCGGCCGCCGCCCTTCTCCCGCGCGAAGAGGAGGAGGACGATGCACACCGCGACCCCGCTGACCCTGCATCTGCTCGGCGCGATCGGCCTCTACATGGTCGCGATCGGCGCCGGCGCGCTGATCGATCCCGGCCGCTGGCAAGGCCTCCGCGAAGAGATGGAGCGCGGCGCCGGCCTGACGATCCTGATGGGCCTCGTCACCTTCGCCGTCGGCGTCGCTTTGCTCGGCGTCCATCACGGCCTCGCCGACCCGCTGCAGATCCTGGTCAGCGCGATCGGCGCGATCGCCGCGCTCGAGGGGCTGCTGATCCTCGCCGTGCCGCGGGTGACGATCGCGATCGGCGCCCCCTTCCTGGCGCGGCCGCGCGCCTGGGCGATCGTGACGGTCGCGCTCGGCCTCGCCTTCATCCTCGCCGGCGCCTTCGTTCCTGCCGGCCCCACCCTCTAGCGAAAGTCCTTCCCGATGGCCGATGCCCCCGCCCGCACCGAACTGCCTAGCCCGGCAGGGACCTTGAACGTCACCACCGGCCCGATCCGTGGATCGCGAAAGATCCATGTCGGCGAGCGCAAGGTGGCGATGCGCGAGATCGATCTCGAACCGAGCTCGGGCGAGCCGCCGCTGCGCGTCTACGATTGCTCGGGCCCCTATACCGATCCCGAAGCGACGATCGACATCATGGCCGGCCTCGCCGAGCTGCGCCGCGACTGGATCCGCAGCCGCGGCGACGTCGAGGAGGTCGCCCAGCGCGAGGTCCGGCCTGAAGATAACGGGCAGCTCGGCCCCGACCGGAGCGCCGGTGTCGCGCCCTTTCCCAACGTCCGCCGCAAGGTCCTCCGGGCCAAGCCGGGCGCCAACGTCAGCCAGATGCATTATGCCCGCAAAGGCATCGTCACGCCCGAGATGGAATATGTCGCCGAGCGCGAGAATCTCGGCCGCTCGCTTATAAGGGAAGGCGCTTCCCTTATAAGGGACGGGCAGGATTTCGGCGCCTCGATCCCGGATTACGTCACCCCGGAATTCGTCCGCGACGAGGTGGCGCGGGGGCGGGCGATCATCCCCAATAATATCAACCACCCCGAATCCGAGCCGATGGCGATCGGCCGCAACTTCCTGGTCAAGATCAACGCCAATATCGGCAATTCCGCCGTCGCCAGCGACGTCGCCGCGGAGGTCGACAAGATGGTCTGGGCGATCCGCTGGGGCGCCGACACGGTGATGGACCTCTCGACCGGCCGCAACATCCACGACACCCGCGAATGGATCGTCCGCAATTCCCCGGTGCCGATCGGGACGGTGCCTATCTACCAGGCGCTCGAGAAGGTCGGCGGCGCCGCCGAGGAGCTGAGCTGGGAGATCTACCGCGACACGCTGATCGAGCAGGCCGAGCAGGGGGTCGACTATTTCACCATCCACGCGGGCGTGCGCCTGCCCTACATCCCGCTGACCGCCAGCCGCGTCACCGGCATCGTCTCCAGAGGCGGCTCGATCATGGCGAAATGGTGCCTGTCGCACCACAAGGAGAGCTTCCTCTACACCCGGTTCGAGGAGATTTGCGAGATCATGAAGGCGTACGACATCGCCTTCAGCCTCGGCGACGGCCTGCGCCCGGGCTCGATCGCCGATGCCAATGACGAAGCCCAGTTCGCCGAATTGGCGACGTTGGGTGAGCTCACCCAACTCGCCTGGCGGCACGACGTCCAGGTCATGATCGAAGGCCCCGGCCACGTGCCGATGCACAAGATCAAGGCCAATATGGACAAGCAGCTCGAAGCCTGCGGCGAAGCGCCCTTCTACACGCTCGGGCCGCTGACGACGGACATCGCCCCCGGCTACGACCATATCACCAGCGCGATCGGCGCGGCGATGATCGGCTGGTTCGGCACCGCGATGCTCTGCTACGTCACCCCCAAGGAGCATCTCGGCCTCCCCGACCGCGACGATGTCAAGGTCGGCGTCGTCACCTACAAGCTCGCCGCCCACGCCGCCGACCTCGCCAAGGGCCACCCGGCCGCCAAGATGCGCGACGACGCTTTGTCACGCGCGAGGTTCGAATTCCGCTGGCGCGACCAGTTCAACCTCTCGCTCGATCCCGACACCGCCGAACAATATCACGACCAGACCCTGCCGGCCGAAGGCGCCAAGACGGCCCACTTCTGCTCGATGTGCGGCCCGAAATTCTGCTCGATGAAGATTACCCAGGAGGTCAGGGAATTCGCGGCGAAGCAGAATCGGAGTGCGGGCTCATTTCTCGCTGCCGTGCCGCTGGCCAGCGAGGAGGCTGAGGCCGGGATGGCCGAGATGAGCGAGAAGTTTCGAGACAAGGGTGGGGAAATCTACCTTCCAGCCGACGGCTAAGCGTCGGCTGGGGTCGGAATTGCTGGTCCAGCTCGACCTGCGGCAAGGCGTAGCGCCCGAACGCCCATTTGAGCGGTACGTGACCTATGGACGGTGGGCCGCCGGTTGAACCGCTACGCCAAGAAAGAGAGTTGGTATTTTATTTCCCGGTCGCGCCAGCGACTCGGCGGCGACCGTTAATGTCGAATCGACTCTTTCCCGGATAAGAAGCTGTTTCCAGTTTCTACAGAGGAATCAACATAGTACAGTTTTTGGTGTACTTGGCTCATAAAATATCTGACGTTCCCCTATTACAACTCAATTGCAGGGATATTGTCCATGTCAGATGAAAAAACGAAAACCGAGGGCGCAAGCGGGCGGCCTGATCTGTCGCCCACCAACCTGGCCAGCCTGGCAACTGAAGCGAGCGCGGGCGTGCTCATACCCTGCAGCCGCTACGAAGCGGCGGTCAACGATTACCTCGACAAGCTCGATTCGGAAATGAAGAACAGCCTTTACCCTTGCGACGAAAAAAAGGGGAAGTGCAGCTGCAGCGGGGGCGGCGGTGGCAAGAAGATCGTCGACCTTGTCGTCCTGATCGATTCCAGCGGCTCGATGACGGGCGCGGCGCGCGCCGTCTCGGATGCCGCCTCGGCGGCGATCGCGGCCGCCGCCAGGGACTGTCCGTCGGATTTGCGTGTCGCCTGGCTCACGGTCGACAGCGAGAAGCCCGGCGCGGATCCGGCCGGTGACATCGGCGACATCACGGCAACCTTGGCCGGCACGCCGTTCAAGCAGACCCATCAGCAATATCTTGAAGGGATCGGCAAGACCGGTCCGTTCAAGCAGGACGAGCCCCAACCTCCGGGCGACGTCACCTATCTGGGCGAAGAAGGCGCGGATTCGATTTCCGACCTCTGCAATTTCTATGACTGGCGGCCCGGCGCGTGCCGGTCGATCTTCTACATCAGCGACACGGCCCTGGACGGCTATTCAGCATTTTACGATGCGGCCGCGAGCAATGCCACCGCAGCCGCGCTCGCGGCGGGCGTCGTGCTGTTCGCCCACAAGATACCGCTCAGCTCTCCGGCGATCGAGGCCGCCTATGATCATATGACCGATCCGACCGGAGGCAGCACGTATCATGGGCCGGTCGACAAGGCCAAATATGTCGAGCTCGTCAAGAACGCGATCTGCAGGGCCTGCGGCTCCGAATGCAAGGAGGCCAAGCTTCCGGAGATCAGTCCCTGCATCACCGTCAAATGGGGCAATAGCGAGTGCGATTGCCTCGAGACCGACGATACCGAGATCGTCTATATCTCGGTTTGCAATTGCTATTCGAACATCACCTTTTCGAACCTCCACATCTCCTATCTGGAGATCCAGAACGAGGATGGATCGGCGGTGCCCACGCTGCCGGATGGAACGCCGTCCGTGCAGATTCTTCCGATCGGACCGATCTGCTTCGGCGACATCGGACCTTGCGTCGAGGAGGGCGACAATTGCGTGACCAGGCAGCTTGTGGTGCGCGCGCGCGGCGCGAAGGGCGGTCGCTACCGGCTGAAGATCAGTGCGATCTGCTACGAGGTCCGCATCGCCAAGAACCAGTTCGATTGCTTCCTGCTGGATCTTTGCCAGGACTGAAGCTGCCGCGCGCGGGGCGGCGGTAACGGATCCGAAATCGGGCCGCGCCAGGGATGGCGCGGCCCGCTCCGTTCTGCAGCCGCGATTCCAGCAGGTGCAGGCGGACGTGGCGATTTCGGTCTTCAACCTGTTCGTTCTCCTTCATAATGATATCGGCACGATGGCGCCCCGGCGCCCGTGACAAGAGATAAGCAGCGAACCGATGACAGCCACCGACGATGCGACCCTGCGGCGATTCTACCCCGGCACCCGCGCCGACCTGAAGCCGGGCGACTTGCGGCCAGGCGCGCGGCACGCCTTCGTCGCGGTCAGCTTCCAGTCATCTCGGGCGCGCTACGGAAACGTGGCGCATGCCGGGGGAGATAGGCCGATGGTCGGTTTGCAGGCGGAAGGATTGATCGTTCGGTTCGTTCGTTCGGCCGTGTGCGGTGTCGCGGCTGCTTTCGCAGGCGCGGCGGCGGCGCAGGACAGCCCTCAGCCCGGCAGCCAAACCGAAATCGTCGTCACCGCCGAGAGGGAGCGGGGCGAGCAGGTTCGCGATTTTGTCGCCGCGCTGGCCGAAGCCCCTGGCAACGGTCAGCTCAGCCGCTTCGAGGACTCGATCTGTCCGGCCGTGTTCGGCCTTTCCGGGCCGTTGCGCGAGGCGGTGGTCAATCGGATGCGCAACGTCGCGGCCGCCGTCGGCCTTGCCGTGGCCAGCGGCCGCTGCACGCCCAATTTGCTGCTTATGGTGACGGCGGACAAGCGCGCCTTCATCCGGGCGCTCGCGCAGCGGAGTCCCCAATATTTCACCGACGAGGGGGAGAATCGGGCGCGCCGGGTCGCCGCGCAACCCGGCTCCGCTTCGGCCTGGCATGCCGAGGTGCGGCTCAACGCCGACGGGCGCGCTCTCCCCATGCAGGGCGGCGTCGCGGTCAACCAGACCGGGCGCCCGCAATCGCGCATCGCCGCCTCCGCCCGGCCGGCTTTCGTCGCCGCGGCGGTGGTGGTGGAACGCGAGGCGCTGACCGGCCTCTCGGCCACCCAGCTCGCCGATTATGCGCTGATGCGCGCTCTGGCCCGGACCGATCCGGGCCGGCTTCCGGCCTCGGCCCCGCCGACCATCCTTCGAGTCCTCGACGCGCCGGCCGAAAGCGAGGTGCCGGTCAGCCTGACCCGCTGGGATCTGGGCTTCCTTCGCGGACTCTATGCCAGCCGGGCCAATCTCAACGCCGCCGCCCAGCGCGGCGAGATCGTTCGCGCCGTCGACGCGGAGGTTCGCCGGCCGGACGGCACGGAGAATTGAGCGCGGCAATTCCGGGGATACCAGTTCCGGGGACACAATACCGAATTCCAACCGACACGACCGCGCGGGAAAAGCCATCCGGGCCGCGCCCCCCGATCACCCACCCCGCGATACCAAAGCCCGAACCGACCGTGGTTGGGACCGGATCGGGGACGGTCCGCAATTAATTGCGCGCCGGGAGGACGTCGGTCTTATTAAGCTGGTTCTTATTGTGACCAGTCCGCTTTCTGTTTTCCAGAAATATAGACCTTCGCTAGTTTGTGACCCTCATACACATGCACAACTCGATCTACCAAAAATATATGCTCGTCTTCGCCATCCCTAAAATCTATTAACTCACCGATACGGGGGATAATTTCCATTTCTGTTTTCAAATCGTGTGAAATTCCGCTGTGTCGCATTTCGATATATGTCACCTGCAGCTCCATTTCCCGAGGATCAGCTTGCCGCCAATGCAGGAGCACGCATGACAGCGACCGGCATCCCCGTCACGAACGAAATCGGGCCGTTCTACCACGGCATCCGCGCCGACCTGAACGTGGGCGATCTGCTCGCGCCCGGCTTCAATTCCAACTACCGCGAACAGAAGCTCTCCTGGATCTACTTCTCCGGCACGCTCGACGCGGCGATCTGGGGATGCGAGCTGGCCCAGGGCGACGGCCGCGAGAGGATCTACATCGTCGAACCGACCGGCGAGTTTTTCGACGATCCCAACCTCACCGACAAGAAATTCCCCGGCAACCCGACCCAATCCTATCGCTCCCGGGCGCCGCTCCGAATCACCGGCGAGGTCACGCAATGGGAGCCCCATTCGCCCGAGCGCTTCAAAGAGATGAAGGACTTCCTCGCCAGGCTGGAAGCCGAAGGCGACATGCGGATCATCGACTGAGCCCCGTCTAACGGGAAATGCCGGCGGCCTCCTCGCGATAGGCTCTTGCGATATTCTCGCGTTCGCGGCGCCGGTCCGCTTCGGCGATGCGGTCCATGTCCTCGCCGATCCTGCCGATATTCGCCGCGGTCGCCGCCGCTGTCGCCGGCATGATCTTCGAACTGTCGAACGGGCGGCGCTCGAGCGCCGAGGCGATCTGTTCCTCCATCGCGACCAGATAGAGGTGCCGGATCGTTCCATTTTGCGCGAGCCGCTCGCCGGTGTTGCGGAACGGCCCTGCCGTCGCGCCGACGAGGTCCAGGTCGATTCGCGTGGAGGCTTCGCCGTCGGGGCTGAGCAAGGCGACGTAGCGCATCATCTCGGCGCCGTCCTTGTGCAGGATCCAGACGATCCGCGACGGCCCCTCCGCCCGGACCGCGACCTCCGGCTCGTCCGAGCCGAACACGAGCGGCGGCAGGCCGGTGCCCGCCAGCACCTTGCGCGCCTCGCCGATCGGCACGGCATAGGCGCTGCCCCCAGTCTGCGCGCGGCCGGCGATCATCGCCATCGGAGCGAGGCCGAGGAGGGCGATGCCGATCAGGAGGCCGTAGCGCATCGCGGCTCAGCCCGCCCCGCCGGCAGGTTGCGGCTCGGGCGTCGCCGCCGGGCTGCCTTGGGTTTCGCTTGCCGGCCGGTCGGTGACGCTGAACCGCTCCGATCCCTCTTCCAGGCCGGCGCGCTGGACGTCGCACACGCTGTCCGTGCCGTGCGGGACGCGGCTGACGTCGAAGCTCCGGCCCTCAAGCAGCGCCGCGACCTGCTCCTCGACCGCCGGCCGCAGCGGCTGGTTGAAGGCCGGGCGCGTATAGAACAGGCTGCCGTCATAGGCCTCCCGGCCATGTGCGTTGCGTCCGATCGAGACTACGGCCCGCGTCCGGCCGGCGTCGAGTGGGGTCAAAGTCGCGGTGAAGTTCACCATTTCCCGTCCGCTGCTATAGACCCGCCAGGTCACCGAGCGGTCTGCCACCCCCTCCGCACGGGGGTGGATCAGGATGCCGCACTGCCGCGCCATGACGAGGTCGGGAAGCGCGCTGCGGAGCAGCCGCTCATAGGCGTCGTGCGCGCTGATTTCATAGACGCCGCTCTCCCGGCCGCTGCATCCCGCGAGCGCGGCCGAAAGGGCAAGGACGATTCGAAAACCTCGCTTCATGTCGGTCCTCCGCTCCGTCGGGGGGGAAATAGTCCCCGGGGGGTTAAGGACTTCCCAATCCCGTGCAGCCAGCCTTGCGACGCCGAGCGGCTCTCTTCCAGCGGCGTCGCCCAGGTCGCCATGGTCGACGACGTCATCCGGCCGGAAGGCGGCCGTCGCGCCCTGCGCGCGCCGCGGATCGCAAACAGGCATTTAAGCCGCGGCTTGATTGCGCCCCAAGCCAATGGGATGATCCGCGCATGGTCCTCGGCACCCCCGCGGCCCCGACCCTCGAAACGCCCCGCCTCACCTTGCGCGGCTGGCGGCCCGAGGATCTCGCGCCTTATGCGGCGATGCTGGCCGATGCGGAGACCGCGCGCTTCATCACCCGCAAGGGACTGCCTTATACCGAAGCCCAGACCTGGGGCGAGATCGCCCTCCTGATCGGCCATTGGCAGCTGCTCGGCTACGGCCTGTTCGTCGTCGAGGAGCGCGCCACCGGCGCCTTTCTCGGCCGGGTCGGGCCGCTCCAGCCGCCCGGCTATCCGGGCTTCGAGATCGCCTGGGGGCTCGCCCCCGCGGCCCGCGGCAAGGGCTATGCCGAGGAGGCCGCGCGCGCGACGATCGACTGGTCGTTCGCGCATTTCCCGCTCGATCGGATCGTCTCGCTCATCCACCCGGACAACATTGCCAGCCAGCGCCTCGCGACCCGCCTCGGCGAGCGCCGCACGGCCGAGCAGTTCGCGCCCTTCCACGACCTTTGCGACATCTGGGAGATGCGCCGCGACGATTGGCCCGGCCGCTGAAGCAGGACCGGGCATCCAGCCATTTTGGACCACACTGAGCTTGCAGGGCGGTTCGCGTTATGTTCTATCTGGCCGATGACCGACTCGGCCCGCCGCGCGGCGCCCCGCCGCACCATCCCCGCGTTCACGCCGGTCCCCGTCCGCGCGCGCAAGGACGGCTGGATGCCCGAGCGCCAGCGCGAGTTCATTCGCCTGCTCCATGTCAGACCCGACATCGGCAAAGCGGCGAGGGCGGTCGGGATGAGCCGCCGCAGCGCTTACCGGCTGCGTGAACGGTTCGGGGCGGAAAGCTTCGCCGCCGCCTGGGACGCCGCCTTCGCGCTGCGGCCGCCGCCGGCACGCACCAACCTCTCGCAGCTTTGGTACCGCGCGCTGTTCGGCAAGACCAGGCCGATCGTCCGCGGCGGCAAGCAGGTCGGCACCATCACCCAGCCCGACAATGCGGCGGGGCTCAAATTGCTCGACCGGTTCGATCGCAAGGCGCGCGACGCCGCCCGCCGCCAGGCGTTCTGGGATCGGCGCGGAAGGTCACAGTGAAAATTTACTCCCGAATCGCGCAACTTTGTGACCTTTCGCGCGCTCGGGCACGCGCCCCGTCCGCCCGCCACGCAACATTCCCATTTGCCCGCCAAAGCTGTTACGCTGCCGTATCTTTTCGCGGGGGGACGACATGAACGAAATACGCGCGGCGGAGGAACTGGTTCGGGTCTCGGCGCGCGCCGCCGCGCCGCCGCCCGAAATGCTCGGCGAGATCGACAAGCTCTTCGCATTTCTCGTCGAGAGCGAAGACCAGACGCTGGCGCTGATCGCTTATCTTAAGCATCGCGACAGGCCGCCGCCCGCGCCGGCCGGCGGCGACATCGAGTTCGGCTTTGTCCTCTATTGGATCCACAATCTGCCCTGGGAAATCAAAGCCTATCTGATCCTCCACCCGTTGCTCCTGATCGCCTATGAGGAGCTGCTGAAACGGGCGCCGCCGACCCGGCTCACCTGCGCGGAATATGAGAAGCTGGAGGCCGAGTTCGACAAATATGGCGAGCCGGGCCCCGACGGCACCTTGTACGGTCCCAGGAAATATCAGCAGCTCGACAAGGGCTGGATGCTGTCCGCGCTCAATTACGCGCTGAACCTGATCGATCCGGACGGCATCGACAAATTCCCCTGCAAGCCGACGGCGACGATCGCGCTGACGCGCAAGGACGGGGATGCGGCGAAGGATCCCGTGCTCGGCATCGTCGGCGATTGGGGCGCCGGCTATTATCAGGACGAGGGGGGCAAGGTGCCGTGCCCGGCGCAGCGGGTCATGGAGCAGATCACCGATCCGGCCCGATCGCCGACGATCGACTATCTGCTGCACCTCGGCGACGTCTATTATGCCGGCACCGACTGGCGGCCCCTGCCCGAGGAGGAAGCGGAAAAATTCTACGATCTCTGGCCGGACCAGGGGCCCTGCCGGAACTTCACGCTCAACTCGAACCACGAAATGTACGGCGCGGGTTCGGGCTATTTCCTGGTCAGCCTGAAGGCCAAGGGCAAGTTCGACGCCCAGAACGGGATGAGCTATTTCGCGATGACCTACGGCCCATGGCTCGTCCTCGGCCTCGACTCGGCTTATTATTCCGACGCCTTGAACGGCCGCCAAATGTACATGGACGGCGCGATCGGCACCGACGCCCTGGATCAGCAAATCCTCTGGCTTCAGCAGTTTCAGGGCCACCCGGGCCCGATCATGGTGATGACCCATCACACCGCCTGCGACGTCGCCGGCAGCAATGCGACGCCGCTCTACGAGCAGGTCGCCACGGCGCTGGGGCGGCCCCCGACCCTCTGGTATTGGGGGCACGTCCACAACGGCATCGTCTACGGGCAGATCGACCAAAGCGGGTCGATTCCGACCAGGGGTCGCTGCTGCGGCCATGCGGCCATCCCCTTCGGCAACGCCTGGGGCCTCCAGGACGGCAGCGGAAACACGCGTCCCAACATCCTCTATTATGCGCACACGCCGGACCCGGCCCTGCCGGACACCGGCGGCCCCTGCCCGGCCAATCCGCGGGTCCGAAACGGTTATGCGCTGGTCACGCTGCACGGCGACGGCGGCTTTACCGAATGCTTTTACGAAACCGGCGAGACCCAGCCCGTCTATCATCGCCGCTGGCTGGCCGCCGAGCTCGAACAGACTTCGCCCGTGGCATCGACGTGACGCGCGCGGCCCGGCGCCGGAATCCGGGGCGGGCATGGCGGAAAGGGGCGAGAAGTTCAGGGAGAAGAGCGGAGATATACTTGCCGGCAACGAGAACCGCCCTTCCGAATCGGAAGTTGACGGGAAATTGCCGTGGCTGGTTCGTCATTCCGTGCTAGGACGAAACCGGCGCGAGCCTGATCCGTTTCTTGCCGGCAATCTTCCGGCTGCCCGATCGTCTCGTCCAGTCACGGCCGCCCGATGCGGGGAGGATTCTCATGGCGCTCAAGGACATCGACCATATCATCTTCGTGATGCTCGAGAACCGGTCCTTCGACCATATGCTCGGCTATCTCAGCCTCGACGAGACGGCCGGGCCGATCGCCGTCGACGGCCTGCGCTCCGGCAAGGCCTGGCGCGATTCCTTCGCCAATTCGGGCGACGGCACCCTCTATCGCGTCAATCGCCTGTCCCCGACGCGCAAGGAAAAGGTCGACGACCCGCCGCACAACAAGGCCGCCATCCGCGCGCAGATCGACACGGCGCCGGCCGGCCCCGGCCCGATGCGGATGGGGGGCTTCGTCCAGTCCTACATCGATTCGCGGACCAAGGCCGTCGATGCCAAGACCGGCAAGCCCAAGCCCAAGCCCAAGCCGAAACGGCCCGGCGACGTGATGGGATATTACGATGCCGAGGGGGTCCCGGCCTTCGACTTCCTCGCCCGCCATTTCTGCGTCTGCGACCGCTGGTTCACGCCGCTCCCGCTCGGTACTCAGGCGAACCGCCTGATGGCGATGGGCGGCGAGAGCTCGATCGTCGACAATAAGGGGATCGGCAAGTTTCCGGACCAGACGCTGGTCTACAGCTGGCTCGACGACAGGAAGATCCCGTGGCGGGTCTATACCTGGGGCGGCTTCGTCCCCTTCTTCACATTGATGAAGCGCTACCGCGGCCGCATCGCCCTGTCGATGCTGCTCGGCGACGGCGAGTTCCGCGGCTACTCCCGCCTGGTCAAGCACTGGCAGGACAATTCGAAGCCATTTCCGTCGGTCGCCTTCATCGAGCCCGAATATAGCGATGGGCCCGGCTCGCGGGCGAACGACGATCATCCGCCCACCGGCGTCGCCGGCGGTCAGGCGCTGCTCGCCGACATCTACAACATCCTGATCAGCAATCCGGTTCGATGGGCGAAGACGTTGCTGATCGTCACCTATGACGAACATGGCGGCTTCTTTGATCACGTGCCGCCGGTCAGCCTCGCGGCGACCGCGGGCGGCGAGCCGTTCACGACCACCGGGCCGCGCGTTCCGGCCCTGCTCGTCTCGCCCCAGGTCGGGCAGGGCCAGATCTACAGCGAGCCGCTCGACCATACGTCGGTGCTGCAGCTCCTTTGCGACCGCTTCGCCGGCGGCGCCCCCTATTCGCAGGCGGTCTCCGACCGGCAGAAGGTGCTGACGGGCCGCATCGCCGGGGCGCTGCAGCCGGCCCGGGCGGGCCCGTGGCCGCCGCTCGAGGTCACCGGCACCAAGGCGTTCAAGTCCGCCGTCCGCGCACAGCTCGCCGGCAAGGCGCAGCCCGGCGCGCCAAGCACGCCCAACGGAGTCGCGCTCGACCGGGCGGTGCGCGAGCTGTTCCAGGAGCATCCGGACCTCGCTTTGCATCCGGACCTCGGCGAGATGGCCGCCTATGTCGCGACCACCAATCCGCCCAAGCTGGAGGTTGCCGACCATATCGAGAGCTGAACTGGGCGTGGAGGCGGCTCAGCCTAGTCCACCCGCCGCACGCTCGAGATCCGGACCGGCGCCGCGAGCATCTGCCCGCGCATCGCGCCGCTGCCGGCATTGGCCACGGTCGGCGCAGCGAGGATATGGCGGACGACGTCCATCCCCTCGGCAACCCGGCCGAAGGCGGCGAAGCCGGGTTCGCGGCCGTGCGCGTCCATCGACGGCATCGCACCCACGGTGATGAAGAAATCGCCCATCGCCCCGCTGGTGTCGGTATGCGCCATCGAGATCGTGCCGTCGGCATGGTGCAGCCCGGTCCGGCTGGTCGGCTCGTGGGCGATCGGCGCCAGCATCCGCCGGTAGGAGTGGCGGATGCCGCCCTGGACGAAGCCGCGGCCCTCGGCGCCGCGGGTCCGGGCGGCGCGGTAGAAGACGGTGCCGTCGAATCGGCGCTGGTCGACATAGGCGAGGAAGTTGGCGGTCGTGATCGGCGCGTGCCGCCCGTCGAGCTCGACAATGATCGCGCCCATGCCGGTCTCGATCCGCACCCGGGCGAGGTCGGGCGCCGGCACGGGCGCGGCGGCGTTCGCGGACGATGCCATGTCGTTCGCGGGCGCGCCGGCGGGACTCGTCTCGCCGCAGCCCGTGACGGCCAGGCAAAAGAAGGCGAGAAGGGCGAGCCGTCGAATCATGCGCTGCGGTTCTGATCGCCAGCAAGCGGAGGTGAGTCAATCTCATGCCCCAGTCCCTTGCCCACATCGCCCTCGTCGTCCGCGACTATGACGAGGCGATCGCCTGGTTCACGGACAAGCTCGGCTTCATCCTTGTCGCCGACGAGTACCAACCCGAGCAGGCCAAGCGCTGGGTGCTGGTCGCGCCGCCCGGTTCGAGCGGAACTTCGCTGCTGCTCGCCCGCGCCTCCTCGGCCGACCAGGAGTCCGTCATCGGCAATCAGGCGGGCGGGCGCGTTTTCCTGTTCCTCGCGACCGACGATTTCGCGCGCGACCATGAAGCGATGATCGCCAAAGGCGTGCGCTTCGTCCGCAAGCCCAAGGCCGCGCCCTACGGCAAAGTCGCGGTGTTCGAGGACCTCTACGGCAATCGCTGGGACCTCGTACAATTCGCCCGCTAGCGCGGACCGCCTCAGCGCTTGGCGTCCTGGATCAGGCCCTTGGTCGACGGATTCGACGCGTTTTTCTTCTTCGTCTCCGCCTTGGGCTTGCGGACCTCCTTGTTCGACCTCTTTTGACCCTTGGCCATCGTTCCATCCTCTGCTGCCTGATGCCGAGCCCATCCCTTAGCGGCTGTTCGCCGGCAACGCCCGCAGTTTCATCCAACGGCTAGGCGCGCAGCACGAGGTTGGTGCGCGCGTCGATCTCGTAGACCATGTGGCTTGGCGCCATACCGGGTTTCCATGAGGGCTCCCGGGCTCGCCTCGTTCGGCGACGCTTCTGCCCGCTTAGCCCCGTCTTAACCCTTCGCCGTTAGGCTTCGCCGCCAAATCCGAGGGGCATGACGATGGGCTTTTCCTCTTCCGACTTCGCGGCCGCGCTGAAGGCCGGGGCGTCGATTTCCGCCGAGGACGTGCTGGCGGTCCGCCGCTGGGTGTGGCCGGACGGGTCGGTCTCCGCCGAGGAGGCCGAGGCCCTGTTCGCGCTGAACCGCGCGGCGAAGGCGAGCGCGCCGGAATGGGCCGACTTCTTTATCGAGGCGATGACCGATTATGTCGTCAACCAGACGCCGCCGCGCGGCTATGTCGAGGACGGGCATGCCGCCTGGCTGATCGGCCAGATCGAGCAGGACGGCGCGCCGATCACGCCGACCGAGCTCGCTTTGGTGGTCAAGGTGCTGGAGGCGGCGCTCAACGCGCCCGCGTCGCTCAAGGCCTGGGCGCTCGGCCAGATCGAGCAATCGGTGCTGGCGGACGGCCGCGTCGGCGAGCAGGAAGCCGCGTCGCTGCGCCGCATCGTCTTCGCCGCCGCCGGCGGCGGCGCGCTGACGGTCAGCGCCGACGAGGCCGAGCTGCTCTGGCGGATCAAGGACGCCTGCGTCCAGGCCGACAATGCGCCCGGCTGGAAGACCCTGTTCGTCCAGGCGGTCGGCAACCATCTGATGGCCTATTCCTCCTACACGCCGCTCGAGCGGAGCGAGGCGGCGCGGCTCGACGCCTTCGTCGCCGATCACCATCGCAGCGTGCTCGGCTTCTTCGCCCGGATGGGCAGCACCAATCCGTCCGAGGTGCGGGCCGCGCTCGCGCAAAAGTCCCACGGCGATCACGATGCCGCCGTCGCCGCCGCCGGCGCGGTGACCCCGGCCGAAGATCAGTGGCTCCAGACGCACATCGACGCCGACGGCGCCCGCGATCCCTATGAGGAGGCCCTGCTCGCCTTCGTCGCCGAGAATTAGGCCGCGCATTCCGGCAGCGCCCAGTCGATCGGCGCGAAGCCGCGGCTTTCGAGAAACGCGTTCGCCTTGGAGAAATGCCGGCAGCCGAAAAAGCCGCCATGCGCCGAGAGCGGGCTCGGATGCGGCGCCTTCAGCACCAGGTGCCGGCCGCCTTTGTCTATCGAGTCGACCAAAGCCGCCTTCTTCTGGGCGTAGCTGCCCCAGAGCAGGAAAACGACCGGATCCGCTTGCGCGTTGACCGCGGCGATCGCCGCGTCGGTGAAGCGCTCCCAGCCGCGCTCGCGGTGCGAGGCGGCCTGGCCCATCCGGACGGTGAGCACGCTGTTCAGGAGCAGCACGCCCTGCTTCGCCCAATGTTCGAGGAAGCCGTGCCGCGCCGGCGGGATGCCGAGATCAGCCTCCATCTCCTGGTAGATGTTGACGAGGCTGGGCGGGACCTGGACGCCGGGCCGGACCGAGAAGCACAGGCCGTGCGCCTGGCCCGCTCCGTGATAGGGATCCTGGCCGAGGATGACGACGCGAACCTCGCCCAGCGGCGTCAGGTCGAGCGCGCGAAACCACTCGCTGCCGGCCGGGAAGATCCGCTTTCCCGCCGCCTTCTCGGCGACCAGCCAGGATTTGAGCGCCTGCATATAGGCGCTGTCGAACTCGCCCCGGAGGCGCTCCAGCCAGCTCGGATGGAGCCTGACCTCGCTCATCCCCCGTCGCGTTTCTTGTGCGCCTGGACGGCGCGCTGATAGGGGATCGCGCCCAAAGCGGCGCCGACGCCGATGATCGCGCCGCCGATCGCGCCGCCGAGGCCGGTCCACAAGACGATCCCGGCGGCGATCAAGGCGCCGAGGATGATGAACAGCCATTGCGGCCCGGTGGGCATTGGATTCCTGGCCATGCGACTCCCTCCCTTTTGGCCGCACTCTGGCCGAAAGCGCAGCGAATGGCGAGGGTCAGGCGCTCTCCCCGGCCTGAAGCACTTCGATGAAGGCGGCGCCGTAGCGGTCGAGCTTGGCGGCGCCGACGCCGGAGACGCGCGCCAGCGCGTCGCGCGTGGTCGGCTTCAATTCGGCCATCTCGCGCAGCGTGCTGTCGTGGAAGATGACGTAGGGGGGCACGCCGGCTTCGGCGGCGAGCTCGCGGCGCCGCGCCCGCAGCGCCTCGAACAGCGGGTCGTGCGGATATTCGCTCGCCGGCCGTCCCTTGCGGCGGGCGCGCTTCGGCGGCAGCACGATCTCGACCTTCGCCTCGCCCCTGAGGATCGGCCTGGCGCCGGGCCCGAACGAGAGCCCGCCATAATCGTCGGCGCGCAGCGCGTCGCGGGCGAGCAGGGCGCGGGCGACCGGCTTGACCAGGGCCAGCTCCTCTTCGTCGGCGATGCCGAACACGCTGAGCCGGTGATGGCCGAAATTGTGGACCTTGTCGGTCTCGCGTCCCGCCAGCACGTCGGTCAGATGACCGATGCCGAAGCGCATCTCGGTGCGGAAGGCGGCGGAGAGCAGCTTCTGCGCGGTCGTGCTGGCGTCGATCGCCTGCGGCGCTTCGAGGCAATTGTCGCAATTGCCGCAGCGCTCCGGGGGGTCCTCGCCGAAATGGCGGAGCAGGATCGCGCGGCGGCAGCCGGCGGTCTCGACCAGGGTGGCGAGCGCGTTCAGCCGCTCGCGCTCGCCCGGCTGGCGCGCCGGCTCGACCTCGGTCGTGATCCGCCGCCGGGCGCGCGAGAAATCCTCGGCGCCCCAGAACAGCCAAGCCTCGGCCGGCTCGCCGTCGCGGCCGGCGCGGCCGGTCTCCTGGTAATAAGCCTCGATCGACTTGGGCAGGCCGGCATGGGCGACGAAGCGGACGTCGGGCTTGTCGATTCCCATGCCGAAGGCGATGGTCGCGACCATCACCATCTCCTCGGAGGTGACGAACGCCGCCTGGTTGCGCGCCCGCACCGGCGGCTCGAGCCCGGCATGATAGGGGAGCGCCGGCCGCCCGGCCTGGCTGAGCTGCTCGGCGAGCCTGTCGGCCTTGTCGCGGCTCGGCACGTAGACGATGCCGGGCCCAGGCTGCTCGGCGAGCAGCGCCTTCAACTGGCCGGCAATGCCGTCGCGGGGGCGGACGCAGTAACGGATGTTGGGCCGGTCGAAGCCGGCGAGGATCAGGCCGTCCTTGGGGATGCCGAGCTGGACGATTATGTCCTCGCGCGTGCGCCGGTCCGCGGTCGCGGTCAGCGCCAGCCGTGGCACGTCCGGGAAGGCGTCGAGCAGGGGCCGCAGCAGGCGATAATCGGGGCGGAAGTCATGGCCCCATTCGGAGACGCAATGGGCCTCGTCGATCGCGATCAGGGCGAGCGGGATGCGCGCGATCAACTCACGAAAGCCTTCGGTGGTGGCGCGTTCCGGCGCGACGTAGAGCAGTTCCAGCTCGCCGCGCTTGAGTCTCTCGACGGTTTCGGCGCGATTGGCGTCGGCCGAGGTCAGGGATGCCGCCCTCAGCCCGAACGCCTCGGCGGCGCGGATCTGGTCGTGCATCAATGCGATCAAGGGCGAGACGACGAGCGCCGTCCCGTCGAGCGCCAGCGCCGGCACCTGGTAGCAGAGCGACTTGCCCGCGCCGGTCGGCATCACCGCGAGGCTGTGCCGCCCCGTCATGACGCGCTCGATCACCTGCTCCTGGACGCCGCGGAAGTCCTGGAAGCCGAACGTGTTGCGGAGGATCTGAAGCGGCGGCGTCACCGGACCTCCAAAGCCATCGGCAACGGAAAAGTCGAGTCGCATCGCACGGTCTTATCTGGAACAAAAACGGAACTCTAGCCCCCGCGGCGCAAATATCCGTTGCGCATGAGGAAGCGTCGGAGCGCGGTTGGGAAATCGCGGCGGATGATCTGGCGCTCGGGGCAACCGCTCGGCCCCGGGGCCACCCGGCACCCGGTCGGATAGGTCCAGTCGGTGCCGCGCTCATAGGCGCCGAGCATCTCCCGCCAGGCCCGATCGAACCGGCCGCTCCGCGCGGCCGCGGCAACATAGGCGGCGCAGGTCCCGTTCCGCTCGCCTTGACCGGTGAGACAGTCTTCCCGCGCCTCATTCATCGCGCGGACGAAGAGGCGGCGGTAGCGGGGCGCGGCCGAGACGTCGACGGCGCGGCCGCCGACGATGTTCAGGATCTGCGGCGGCGCCACGCTGCCCGCGAAGCTGGCGAAAGCGTAGAAGAAGCGATTGTCGAGCCGGACGAAGTCGATCCGGCCGTCGCCGTCGACGTCGGTGGGGAAGTCGCCCGGCATTTCCATGTCGAAATTGCCGAGCGCGACGCGCCGGAACCGGCGCGCCTCGACGAGGACCACCTGCTCGTAATTGCAGCAATGGGCGCCGCCCGTATAGGTCTGAAAGAGGATGAAGAGCCCGCCGCGCGGGTCGCGGCCCACGCCGACATAGGCCTGGCCGACCATCAGCCCGGGCGAGCCCAACACCGTGATCGGCCGCCGTCCCGACGCCGCGACCGTCAGCCGCGGCTCCGCCGGGCGATCCGGATCGACCGTCCCTGCCCGCGAGATCGTGAGGGTGAGCCCCGCCGACAGGTAGCGCACGATCGGCGGGCCGTCCCCCGTCCAGCCGACGAACCGGCCGACCGGCAGCGGTCGGGCCGGAGGCTGGGCGGCGGCCGCGCCGCCGCCGCCACACCAGGCGATCATGGCCAGGAGCCGGACGAATCCGGCTATTCGCACGTCGGCGCGCGCCCCTCTTGCCAGTCCACCAGCTCGAAATCCGACAGCTCGATCCGCTCGACCGCGTCGGGCCAATGTTCGCTGCTGCGATTGCTGGGCAGCACCACGCAGACGTCGGTCGGGCGGGTCTGGCCGGCGACGGTGATGCTGGCGCGGTAGACGAGCGCCCGGTCGAAGCCGTTCTCGAGCAGCAATTCGGCGTGCTGGCCGGCGATCGTCAGGAAACGCAGCCGCACCTGGTCCGGGACGATGGCGGGCGGAGCGGGCATGCCGGGGAGCGTGGTGGGGACGCTGTTCGGGCCGACCCCCTGGTCGTAGAGGCCGCGCAGGAAGTTGCGCGCCACGGCGAGGTCGAACGGGGTCCATTCCGCCCGGCCGCGGGTCGCCGCGGCAAGCCCGCCTTTGCCGTCCATCCGAAGCGTGACCGCTTCCTCGGGCGCCAGCGTAAACGTCTGCGCCGCGGCCGGGGTGGCGGCGGCAAGGGCGAGGGCGATGGCAAGCAGGCGCATTCGGGGCTCCCTTCTTCGGGCAGGATCGCATTTCGGCGCAGAATCTCAAGTCATTCCGCCGCCGCCTGCGCGTCCTCCTCTTCCTCGCGCTCGCTTTGCTGGCGCGCCCACATGTCGGCGTAGAGGCCGTTCTTGCGGAGCAATTGGGCGTGGCTGCCGCGCTCGGCGACCCGGCCCTCATTGAGGACGATGATCTGGTCGGCGTCGACGACGGTGGAGAGGCGGTGGGCGATGACGATGCAGGTGCGGCGCTGGACGACGTCGCGCAGCGTCTCCTGGATCGCCGCCTCGGTGCGGCTGTCCAGCGCGCTGGTCGCCTCGTCGAGGATCAGGATCGGCGGGTCCTTGAGCAAAGTGCGGGCGATCGCGACCCGCTGCTTCTCGCCGCCCGACAGCTTCAATCCGCGCTCGCCGACCATCGCGCCATAGCCCTGCGGCAGCTGGGTCACGAAATCGTGGATCGCCGCGCCCCGCGCCGCTTCCTCGATCTCGGCCTCGCCGGCGCCTTCGCGGCCGTAGCCGATATTGTAGCCGATCGTGTCGTTGAACAGCACCGTGTCCTGCGGGACGATGCCCAAAGCGGCGCGCAGGCTCGCCTGGGTGACGCGGCCGATGTCCTGGCCGTCGATCGTGATCCGGCCCGATTGCGGCTCGTAGAAGCGGAACAGCAGCCGCGACAGCGTCGATTTGCCCGCGCCCGACGGCCCGACCACCGCCGTCGTCGTGCCCGGCTTCACCTCGAGGTCGACGCCCTTCAATATCTCGCGGTCCGGCTCGTAGCCGAAATGCACGTCCTCGAAACGGACATGGCCGGCGCGGACGGCGAGGTCCCGCGCATCGGCGGCGTCGACCACCTCGGCGGGCGTGTCGATCAAAGCGAACATCGCATCCATGTCGATCAGGCCCTGGCGGATCGTGCGGTAGACCATGCCGAGCAGGTCGAGCGGCCGGAAGAGCTGGGCGAGCAGGGTATTGACCACGACGACGTCGCCGACGCTGAAGCGGCCCTGGCTCCAGCCCCAGATTGTGAAGCCCATCGCGCCCGCCATCATCACATTGGTGACCAGCGACTGGCCGACGTTGAGCCAGGCGAGCGAAGTCTCGTTCTTGACCGCGGCGTCGGCGTAGCGGCGCACCGCGCGGCCGTAGCGCGCCGCCTCGCGGTCCTCGGCGCCGAAATATTTGACGGTCTCGTAGTTCAAGAGGCTGTCGACGGCGCGCGCCACCGCGCCGGTGTCGAGGTCGTTCATCTTCACCCGGAGCTGGGTCCGCCAGTCGGTGATCATCCTTGTGTAGCGGATGTAGATCGCGACCATGATCGCGGTGGCGACGACCAGGCCGAAGCCGAACTTCACCCAGAACATGGCGAGGACGATGGCGAGCTGCAGCACCGTCGGGGCGATATTGAACAGCAGGAAATAGAGCATCATGTCGATGCTCTTGGTGCCGCGCTCGACGATCTTGGTGACGGCGCCGGTGCGCCGCTCGAGGTGGAAGCGGAGCGAGAGATCGTGGAGGTGGCGGAAGGTGGTCTCGGCGAGCCGCCGGGTCGCGTCCTGTCCGACCCGCTCGAAGATGGCGTTGCGCAGATTGTCGAGCAGCACCCCGCCGAAGCGCGCGCCGGCATAAGCGGCGACCAGCGCGACCGCGATTGCCACCGCGGGCTCCATGCCGGCGGTCATCCGGTTGATCGCCGCGCCGTAGGCGAGCGGCATCACGAGGGTTGTGACCAGGATCGACACCACCACCAGCAGCAGCGAGACGATGACGCGCGCCTTCAGCCCCGGCTCGCCCGCCGGCCACAGATAGGGCAGGAAGCGCCGGAGCGCCGCAAAGCCCGGCTCGCGCCCTTTTTCCGTCTCTGTCGCCTGGTTCGTCATGTTCGTCGCTAGATAGGCGGAACCAGGCCCAATCCCAAGTAACGGCTGCGAAACAGAAGGAACATGCGGGCCCGGCGCGCATTGGGCCTGCTGAAGGAGCGGGCATGCAATCCCTGTTGTACGTTATCGCAATCATGGGCTGCGGCGAGGGCGATGCGCCCTGCCGCGAGGTCCAGGTCGCGCCGCCGCGCTTCGCCAGCGAGGCCGCTTGCTCGGCCGCGACCGCGACCGTGCTGGAACGCTATGTCGACCTGTCCTACCCCTCGGTCGTCGCCCAGTGTCGTCCCGCCGGCGCCGGCGCGGTGCAACTGCGCGGCCGCGACGTGCTGAGGCCGGCGCCCGGACCCGCGCCGCGGGTCCGCTTCGCCGGGGCCGGGCCCGCCTAGGCGCACGAACTCCAAAACGGATTAATCGATTGCCGGGAGCTTTTGACAGCTCTTCTTCGGCGTCCTAGCAAGTGCATAATAGTGCCCAAGTTACGTATGCTTAAGTCTGAGATTCCGCTTTCGCAGGAGTCGCACCATGACTTTCGTGTCGTCCAGAATCTTCGGATATCTGCCGCTGATCGCCACGCTGTTTCTGATCGCGCTATTTGCCCCGTCGAGCGCACCGCGGGCTCAGGCGCAGGAGGAGGAGCCGATCGCGACCGTCGGTCACGGCGCATTCTTCGACCGGCGCGGCCGTCAGGTCGCGCCGACGGTCGAGTGGGTGGGCCGGGCGCAGGCCTGGTACCGGGCCCGGCTGCTGGCCGGCCTCAACGAGAATCAGCAGGGTGAGTTCGCGGCGTTTGAACGCCGGCTTGGCGAAGGCCTGGACGTGAGCGGCCAGGCGCGGCTCGTCGTCCAGCAGCGCTCGCTCGACTGGTTGCTCGCGCGCACGCCGCTGACCGCGGCGAACCATAGAATGCACGGCAAGCTGAACGCGTTGAAGTCGCAGCTGGATTGGCGGCTGCCGCGCAGCAGCAATCCCCGCGCGGTGGAGCGGCGCGAACGGTTCCAGCTGGATCAGCGGCTCGACGCGCGGCTGAAGCAGCCGGAATTCAATGTCCGCGTTCCCGGCAACGGGCCGATGTCGCTGGCCACCACCAACACCGGGCTCGCCTATAATAACGAGTGCGGCAGCGCCGCCAATCGTGTGCCCGTGCCACCGCCGATCAACCAGATGGACCCTGCCGGCTTGACCGGCTGGCGGAGCCTGGGCTTCATTCCGATGGGCAATCAGTTCATCGTCGGCTCGCCGGCGGAGGTCCGGGTCTACCAGAGCGCCGACGGGATGTGCATCGCCCTGCCGCGCTGGTGGGACGACACCCTGGCAGTGGTCAATCTGGATGGCGTCATCTGCCTCAGCAACCAGCCGGCCTCGCGAGTCTGCTTCTGGGACAATCAGCGCAGCGGCGCGCGCTTCGACATCCCCGCCGGGACGATCGTCCCGATCGGCTACACCACCGTTGCCGGCGGCCTGTATCAGGCGGGCGGAGCGGAGCTGCTCGGCGGCAGCGGCGGCGTCTGCACCGACTGCCACGCGGGCGAAAACCCGTACATCATCCATCCGGATCTCGAGCTCGAGAATGCGGTGGTGGTGGGGAGTTCCACGACCTTCACCCCCAACGGAATCTTGATGGGCGACTTCAGCTCCGCACCCCTGAACCTGCCGACCTTCGCCCCGAACCGGTACGATCCGATCGTCGCCGCGGCATGGCCGCAAAACCAGCTTTCGCAAACGCCCCCTTACGTTCCGACAACGTGCAACAATTGCCACCAGCAGGGCGGGGCCGGGAGATTCCCGCATTTGTCCCCCGATTTGCCCGATTATTGCACGACGATTTTGCAAACCGCCATCGCCGGAGCCGGCGGCGTGCCTGCAACGATGCCGGCGCAGCCTTATACGCCGGGAAGCATGGCGGGCACCACGCCGGTCAACGACTTCCTGGCATGGTGCGGCGTTCCGGCCACCTCCGGCCCGTCGGATCGCGGTGATCCGCATCTCACCACCACCAACGGGATCAATTACGATTTCCAGGCCGCCGGCGAGTTCATCGCGCTGCGCAATTCCTCGACCGGCTTCGAGCTGCAGACCCGCCAGAGCCCGGTCCTCACCAGCTTCGTACCGGGCGCCAACCCTTATACCGGCCTTGCCAGCTGCGTCAGCCTCAACACCGCTGCGGCGGTCCGCGTCGGCCGGCACCGGATCAGCTATCAGCCCGGCGCCGGGCGGGCCGGCAATGCCGGGCAGATGCAGCTCCGGATCGACGGCCGGCCGGTGACGCTCGCGGCGCGCGGCGTCGATCTGGGCGGCGGCGACCGGATCGCTCAGGCCGCTTCGGGCGGCGGCATCGACGTCAGCCTCGACGACGGCACCCGGGTGATCATCACGCCAAACTATTGGGCTTCGGAGGGCTATTGGTATTTGAACCTGGAGGTGCTCGACAGTCCGGCCCGCGAAGGCACGATGGGCCATATTATGGGCTCCAACTGGCTGCCCTTTGCGCCGAACGGAACGACGTTCGGCCCCGCTCCCGGGAGTCCCGCCGCCCGCCATGCCTTGCTCAACGGAGCCTTCGCCGACGCCTGGCGGGTGACCAACGCCAATAGCCTGTTCGACTATGCGCCGGGGACCTCGACGGCGAGCTTCACGAACCGAGCGTGGCCGCCGCCGCCGGGGGGCACCTGCACAGCGTTGCGCGGCAACCCCGTGCCCGGCGGGCAGCCGCGGCGCTCTGTGCAGCCGATGAATCCCGAGGTCGCCCAGCGCCTGTGCCGCCCGATCGAGGATCGCGCGGCCTATCAGAACTGCGTCTTCGATCTGACCGCGACGGGAGACGCCGGCATGGCGGAGTCCTATCTGCGCACGTTGCAGCTGAGGGCGGCCGCGCAGAGCCGGCCCGTCCGCCCGGGCCCGCTCAGATCGTACCGCTGATGGTCAGGGTGAAGATCGGGCCGTAGAAGCGGTCGCGATTCTCGGTGAACGCGATCGGGCTCGGTCGGAGGCCGGTGTAGAAGCTGCGGCCGAAGCTTTCGTTCGTTCCCAGGAGATTGTCGACGCTCGCCCGCATGGTCAGCCCGAACACGTTTTTGTGCTCGACATAGACGCCGAGGCTGCCGGGCGTGTCGACGAAATGGGAGCGCTGGTCGAGCCGGAAGCCCGGATATTGGCGGAAGCGGAAATATTCGGCGCCATAGGCCCATTGCGTGCGCGGGATGTCGTGGCGGAAGACGATGTCGATCTGGCTTTCGAGATTCTCGCTGATCGGGCGGTGCCTGCCGGTCAGCGGATCGGTCAGCCGCGTCGATTGCGCCTGGATGCTCATGTCGATCTTGGCGCCGGGGACGCCGATCGGATCGAGGTTGAACGTGCTCGTCCATTGCAGGCCGTAGACGATCGCGGTGCCGTCCAGATTGCCCGGAGACTGGCCGCCGGCGCCGATCGGGATGACGTCGACGATGTCGCTGATGAGGCGCCCGTAGAGCCGCGCCGTCGCCGTCCCCCAGCGGCCGAGATTGCGGGTCGCCTGGATTTGCGCGTCCCAGCTTTGCGGCGGGACGAGCTCGGCATTGCCGGCATTGGTGGTGCCGCCCGAGACGTTGGCCGAGGCGACGAAGTCGAAGAAGTTCAGCTGACCGACCACCCGCTCGATCCGGGCGCTGATGTCGAGGCCGGGCCGCGGCGTCCAGGCAAGGTTCAAGAATCCCTTGGGCCGGTAGAAGGTGCGGGTGAGGCCGCCGGCGCCCTCCTGGCTCAGTTGCGAATATTCGCCGCCGAGCGAGGCCTGGAGGGTGAGCTTGGGCGTGAGCGGCCGGCCGTAGGTCAGCATCGCCTCGGCGCGGCGCTCCTGCACGGTGGCGGCGCTGTTGGGGAAGGGCACCGGGACGAAATCGCCGGCCGCGTTCAGATCGAACAGGCCGTTCTCGACGTCGAGCCGGTTCAATGCGCCTTCGAGGCTCACCTGCCAGTCGGCGGCGCCGCCGCGCCAGCGATATTCGCCGCGGGCGATCGACTCGGTCTCGTCGCCATTCTGGGTGAAGCGCTGGCCGAAGGTCGGCGTCGCGTCGGCGAAGGTCTGCACCAGCGTCTGGCGGAACGGGGTGTGGGTGAAGCGGTGGAGCCCGATCAGCTTCAGCCGGCCGCCGGCGAGGCCGAATTCGTAATCCCCGCCGAGCTCGTAATTGTGCCGCCGCGTCCGCTCCTCGAGGTTGCGCACCCGGTCCGGCTGGCCGGGTCCCGAGCGCAGCGAGACCTCCTCCACGTCCTGGATGAGGAAGCCGCCCGAGCCGTTCACGTTGAGGATCGAGCCGTCGCCGAAATTGCGGCGCAGCGAGCCCGAGAGGCGCGGCTCCTCGCCGTTGACGCCCAGCACCTCGTCGCGGCGGTCGAGGATCGCGCCCGCGGGCGTGAACACCACCTCGGGGCCGGCATTGCCGTTGCGGAAGCTGTTGTTCCTGAGGCTCAGCGTGAACTGGGTGGCGCCGACCGTCCCGTTGACGGAGACTTCGCCGTTGGTCCAGCGCAGCGGGGTGCGGCGGGCGCGAATCTGCGGGCGCCAGACATAATTGCCGGAAAGCCCCCGGCTGGCGGTGACGATGTTGGCGACCTGGCCGGTCAGGCCGGAAATGTTCAGGGTGGCGCCATCGACGATGTCGATGCGGGTGACGTTGGCGGCGCTGATCCGCCTCAATTCGGTGAAGATGTCGGTCGACTTGCCGGAGAAGCGCTCGCCGTTGATCAGCACGTTGCCGGTCGCCTGGCCGAGGCCGCGGCGCTCGGTGTCGCTTTCGACGATCGCGAAGCCGGGGACGTTGTTGAGCATGTCGAGCGCGTTGCGCGGCGCGAAGCGGGCGAAGTCGGCCGGGGTGTAGGTGCGCCCGGCGGTGGTCGGCGTCGCCGCGGGCGGCGTGGGATCGGCAGCGGCCTGGGCGAAGACCGGCGCGGCGGTCGAGCTGAGCAGGACGAGCAGGAGCGCACGACAATGCGCCGCATTGAACCGCCTCATCGGTCGATTCCCCTCTTTGGGCCGTCGTCCCCTACGGCGGTTGTACGCTTCACGCGCTACATCTGTAGCACCAGATTGCCAAGTGAATATGAACGCCAGCCGAACGGGAGTGCGCCCGCGCGGCGGCCGGAACGGCTTTTCGACGAAGGGGTTGTTTGCTTCGACCGAAACCCAGGGAGACGATCATGGCCGAGACCGAAACCGTCGAGATGATCCATGAGGACGATCTCCCCGGCCACGAAAGCAAATTGGAGCCCAAGCCCGACTGGGAGCCTCGTTATCCGGGCTCGGGCCGGCTCCAGGGCAAGGTGGCGCTGGTCACCGGCGCCGACAGCGGCATCGGCCGCGCGGTCGCCGCGCTCTACGCCCGCGAGGGCGCCGACGTCGCCATCGTCTATCTGTGCGAGCATGATGACGCCGCCAGGACCAGGGCGATCGTCGAGGCCGAGGGGCGCAAGGCGATCGCCATCGCCGGCGATCTCGGCGACAGGCGCTTCTGCAACCGCGTCGTCAAGGAAACCGTAGACAGGCTCGGCGGGCTCGACATCCTCGTCAACAATGCCGGCGAGCAGCATCCGGACGAGGACATCACCGACATCACCGAGCAGCAGCTGAAGCGCACCTTCCAGACCAATATCTTCTCGATGTTCTTCCTGACCCAGGCGGCGCGGCCGCATCTCAAGAAGGGCGCGGCGATCATCAATTGCACCTCGATCACCTCCTTCGAGGGCTCGAAGGAGCTGCTCGACTACAGCGCGACCAAGGGGGCGATCACCGCCTTCACCCGCTCGCTCTCGGAGAATCTGGTCGGCGAGGGGATCCGCGTCAACGGCGTCGCCCCGGGCCCGATCTGGACCCCGCTCAATCCCTGCGGCGGCGCGTCGGAGGAGAAGATCGAGGCGTTCGGCAAGTCGACGCCGATGGGCCGCCCCGGCCAGCCCAACGAGGTCGCCGCCTGCTTCCTGTTCCTCGCCTGCGAGGATTCGAGCTACATGTCGGGCCAGATCCTCCACCCGAACGGCGGCACGATCGTCGGGAGCTAGACCGCTCCGGGCGCGCGGAATATAGGATGGGTCGAACCGGAGGGGGAACATCATGCGTGCGGTGGCGGGAATTGTCGTCGGATTGATCGCGGGCTTCATCGCCACCGTCGTGATCGGCATCATCGGCATCGGCGCGACCTTTACCGCCCCCGCCGGCATGAACGTCTCCAATCCCCAGCAGGTGCTCGAAGCATTCGCCCAGATGCCGACCGGTCCGAAGATCGCGTTGATGGTCGCATGGTTCTCCGGCGGGCTGGTCGGCGCTCTCGTCGCCAAGCTCATCGCCCGCCGGGGGTGGGTGGCCTGGACCGTCGCCGGCCTCGTCGCCGCCTATGTCGTCCTCAACATCCTCGTCCTGCCGCTGCCCGGCTGGATGCAGGTGCTGTCGATCGCCGCGCCGCTGATCGGCGGCCTGATCGCCAATCATCTGGTGAAGGGCCGCGCCCCGGACGTTCCCGAAGAGGCCGCCGCAACGACCGACGCGTGAAGCCTGGCCGATTTCCGGCCTGTCACCCGCCGGCCAGCAACCGATTCCCGCCAATGAAGGATGCGATTCGTCGCCGATATCCGAAATGGACCTGGAAACACCGGAATCGGACCATGAAATAAATCCAGATCAAGCCTAAATCATTGCGTATATTTATTAATCATGTCAGCCTCCTCGCCTTTCCCTTATAAGGAGACGGACGATGGCACATGGACTTTCGTTGCTGGTGCAGGTGAAGGGCCTGGGCGAGGGCGCCGATGCCGTCTCCGCGGTGATGGCGCCGCTCGATCCGGCGGATACGACCGCCGGCCCCAACATCCTCCATTATGTGTGGGCCGTTCCGGTCCCCAATCAGAACGACCCGCCGGGCGTCACGTCGCTCCTGCTCACCACCGTCTATGACGAGGATTTCGACTCCTATATTCGCGACCTCGTCCTCGCCAATCCGGACCCGTTCAACGAGGCGGCGAAGGTCATCGTGGGCCTCGAGGGCCTGATCCCGGTCCAGGACAATCTCTCCCAGTTCATCGAGTTCGTCCGCGACCATGACCTCACCAGGGGCGGCACCCTGCCGTTCACCGAGGCCTATCCCTATACCGTCGTGCAGATCGAAAACTGCTTCAGCGACGCCTGACCGGCTCCCGCCCGGCTTCGCCGAAGCCGGGCAAGCCCCATATCAAGGGAGGTTGCCGTGCCCGATTCGCCATGGCCGCTGGACAAGATCCAGGGCTTCCTGTTGCGCGGCTACCGGATGTCGCTGGTCCGCCATTACTGCCTCAGCGTCGCCGATCTCGACGAGGCGCGCGCTTTCGTCGTCAGCCTTGTCGACGGCATCGGCGCGTTCCAGATCACCAGCGCCCAGCCCTGGGGCGCGGTGAAGCCCGAACATTGCCTCAACATCGGCTTCACCTATCGCGGTCTCCAGTCGTTCAAGATGCCGGACCGCACCCTGCTCAGCTTCCAGAAGCCCGACCACCAACCCTTCGTCAACGGGTCGAAGGCGCAGGCGCCGTTCGTCGGCGACGCGGGGCCGAGCGCGCCGGCGAACTGGACGATGAGCGACAGCGATTTCGACGTCATCCTGTCGCTCTATGTCAACGACGAGGACGTGCTGAAGAGCAAGTCCGCCGATCTCGAGAAGGCCTTCCTCGCCGGGTTCGGCACGGTCCCGGAAAGCCGCATGTTCGACACCCAGGAGCTCGAGGAAGGCAGGGTCTATTTCGATTATAAGGACGGCATCGCCAACCCGATCATCGAAGGCTCGCCGTTCAGCAGCGATCCGGACGGAGGGCAGGATTTGTGCGACCCCGGCTCGCTGATGCTCGGCACCGCGACGGGCGATTTCTACAACACCGTGCCGGTGCCGCAGCCCGACCGCTTGGGCCATTACGGATGCTTCGCCGCCTTCCGCGTGCTGCGCCAGGAGGTCGAGCAGTTCGACCGGCAGATCGCCGATCTGGCGCCGGCCTTCGGCGCGGCCTTCAACATCACCGATCCCGAGGTGCAGCGCCAGGCGCTCAAGGCCAAGATGTGCGGCCGCTGGCCAAACGGCACGCCGCTCGCCGTCTTCCCGATCCAGGGCGACAAGCTGCCGCCCGGGCTGCCGCCGCAAAAGATCAACGATTTCAACTATGCCTTGCCCGACGGCAGCATGGACATGGGCCTCAATTGCCCGATCGGGGCGCATATCCGCCGCGGCAACATGCGGCTCGGCATGCCCAACAATTCCAACCCCTCCTTCCCCGGCGCTCCCAATCGCCGCCATCGCATCATGCGGCGGGCGATGCCCTATCAGCTTCCCTACAATCCGAACGACCGCAACGACCCGACGACCGAGCGGGGCCTGGCCGGCTTCTTCCTCAGCGCCAGCCTGATGGAGCAGTTCGACTTCGTCCAGCACAACTGGATCAACGCCAGCGCCGGCTTCTATACGGTGATCGATCCGGCCGACCCGGTGATGGGCGTGCAGGTGCCGCCGCCCGAACTGTTCCAGACGGTGCCGACCGCGGCGACCAGGCCGGGCCGCAACTTCAAGGTCAAGCCGATGGCGAGCTTCGTCGTCACCAAGGCGAGCGCCTATGTCTTCTTCCCGGGATTGGACGGCGTCCGCTACGTCGCCACCCCGCCGGAGCCGCCGCTCGTCCGCCTGCGTCCGTAAGCGGACACTCCTGTCCGCTTTCGTCGCCCCAAGAGTTGGCGGAATCTCCCAAGGATTCGGGACTCCCTTTGTGGGCCGCCGGGGCCTCCGTATGAAAAACGCCGGATTTCCGCCATTTTCTGTATTTGGCACGGCGTCTGCAGTGACCTTGGCATGACCCGGAAATGGTTTCTGGGTCGGTTCAAGGAGATACGAAATGTCGCTTTCCATCCACAGCCTGCAGTCGCTGGCCATCTCGCTGGTCGGCGCGATCGTTGCCTCCAGCCTGTTCCTTTCCGCCGCGGTCGGCCCGGTTCCGGTCATCTGATCCCTGCTTTCGCAGGGACAGGCCGGACCGGTTCCACCGATCCACTTTCAACTTTTCCCGGATTTGAAGACGATGAACAGCAGCTACGCCCTCGACAAGAGCAACGCCAAGGCCCTCGGCGTGTGCGCCGGCCTCGCCCGCAGCACCGGCTGGGACCCGCTCGTGATCCGCGTCGGCGCCGTCGCCGCGACCCTGCTCCTCCTGGGGCCGGTCGCGATCCTTCTCTACCTTGTCACCGCCTTGCTGGCCGAAAGCCGCTAGGCGGCGCGGGCGACAAGACCGGCGGACGCCGCGCCGGGAAGCCAGAGGATGAGGTCCGCGAGCAGCGCGCCGCCGTCCCGCCCCGACGCCCGCGCCGCCGCCGCGGCCGCGCCGTAAACCTCCGCCCCCTCCGGCCCGAGCGCCTCCAGCCAGGCGTGGCGCCACGGCTCCAGGGGGTGCAGCCGCACCCGGTAGCCGCTCCGCGCCACCGCGATCAGGCTGGCGCGCGGCTCCGGCACCACCGCCTTTTCGCTGCGCTCGCAGGCCTCGATCAGCGGCAGCAGGTCGAAATCGAGCCGCAGCAGCCGGACGCTGTCCGGCAGCCTCAGCCTGAGCCCGGGGAGCATTGCCGCGTCGGCCGTCGGCAGCGGCGCCCGATCGCGCTCCACCCCTTCGGCGCGCTGCACCTCCGCGCGCGCCCGTTCCAGCCGCGCCACCGCCGCCGGCAGCGCCGCCAGCGGCCCGCCGCCGGCTTTGGGCCGGGTCGCCTCGAGATGGTCGGCGAAGCCGGCGCCATAATCGTAGAGGCTGAAATGGCGCGGCGGCCGCGCGGCGATATAGCCGTGCGCGAACAGGTCGAAGACGGTCTCGCCGACCAGCAGGCGCAGCGCCGGAAAATCGTCGCGCAATGTCTCGAGCAGGCGGCTGCGATAGCCGCCGGCATAGATGGCGAACCGCCCTTGCGCACCCAGCCGCGCATCGCCGGCGATCCGCTCCGATATCCCCTCGGCGGCGCCGGCGAGGATGCCGTCGAGCATCCAGCCCTGCAGCTCGGCCAGCGCTTCAGGCATGGACGGGCGCCGCGCGCCACGCCTTCGCCTTGCCGAGCTCGGCGAGCAGCTCCTCATAGGGAGGAATGTTCGCATCCCATTCGAGCAGGGTCGAGACGCCGCCGGTGCGCGCTTGCGCTTGGCGGTAGAGCGCCCAGACCGGCGCCAGCACCGGGCTGTCGTGGCTGTCGAGCAAATAGCTGCCGCAGTCGCGCGGGCCGGCGAGATGGACCTGGACGATCCGCTCGGCCGGCAGCGCGGCGATATATTCGGCGGCATCGAAGCCATGGTTGAAGGCGCTGACATGGACGTTGTTGACGTCGAGCAGCAGGCCGCAATCGGCATCCTCGGCGAGCCGCGCGAGATATTCCCATTCCGGCATCTGGGCGCCGGCGAACTGCAGATAGGTGCTCGGATTTTCGAGGATCAGCGGCCGCCCGAGCCGGTCCTGCACTTCGCGCACCCGCGCCGTCACGTGCGCGAGGCTCGCCTCGGTCAAGGGCATCGGCAGCAAATCGTGGCTGTTGGTGCCGGCGATCCCGGTCCAGCAGAGGTGATCCGAAATCCAGACCGGCTTCACCCGCCCGGCGAGCTCGGCGAGCTTGCCGAGATAGGTGTCGTCGAGCGGATCCGTGCTGCCGATCGACAGCGACACGCCGTGCATCACCACCGGCCGGTGCGCCGCCACCCGTTCGAGCACATTGGCCGCATAGCCGCGATGATCGAGGAAGTTCTCGCTGAGGATCTCGAACCAGTCGACGCCCCAGGCGTCCGGATCGGTCCGCATCAGATGGGCGAAGTGCGGATCGCGCAGCCCGACGCCGTCTCCGAGGTCGGGCAAGCCGAGCCTCGGCGGAACGGCAGGGGCCGGATCCGCGCGCGCCATCAGGTGGACGGCGGGAAGGCGAGCCTGAGGTCGTTCGGCTTCGGCTTCGGCTCGGGCGGCTTCTGCTTGTAGTTCATTACCTCGGCGAAGGCCTTGTAGGCGACGTCGTGGACGGCGTCCCCGACATCGTAGCGCATCCGGCAGATCGGATCGGAGGTGAACGACTTGGTCGTCTCGTCGGGCTCGAAGTCGAAAAGCTGCATCACCCCGTGCGTCGGGTAGAGCTGCGAGGCCGAGATCGGCACCGCGCAGCCGCCGAGGCTGGCGCATTTGTTGTCGCTCGGCGCCGAATAGAAGGTGCTCGGCGGCGGCGGCGGAAAACCGCAGGTGCCGCCGAACATCCGGGTCGACAGCACCGAGCCGCAATTGCCGCCGCCGCCGCCGCAGCTGCCGCCCCCGCTGGCGGGCGCGCTGCCGCTGCAATTGCCGCCGCCGGTCGTCACCTGGACGAAGCCGCAGCCGCCCTGGGCCCGGCAGTGGTTCGAGCCCTTGCAGCTGTGGAAGATCGCGACCTGGGCGCAGTCGTTCTTGCCGCCATCCTCGAAATCCAGTCCCTGGCAGGCATGTTTCAGCGTGTCGGGGACCGGCGGATCGATGCCGAGCGAGAGGTCGGGCGAGATGCCGGTGACCGCCCAGGCGATCGCCATCCGGTCGCCCGATCCCGCCATCGACGGATAGGGGAACAGGACCTTGGCCCCCGCCGCGGGCGCCCAGTAATCGTTGAGCACGGTGGTGACGCCGGCGATCGCGCCGATCGCCGCCTGGCTGAGCAATTTGTGGCTGTCGCCCTGCTGGGAGAGCCGGTTGAGCGCGCCGGCGATGTCGTCGGCGCTGGGCAGCACCTCGATATAGGGATTTTCGTCATAATCGGCGGTCTTGAGGTCGCTCGCCTGCCAATGGCCGACCTTGGGATTGTTCGCCCAGGTGGTGATCGATCCGGCCTCGATCAGCTTCTGCACCTCCTGGAAGCGCTCATAATGGTCTTCATGGTCGTTGCCGAAGCGGGCGGCGGCATCGCCCGAGGCGGCGAGCTGGCCTTTGGCGTCGAAGCTCGGATAGTCCGATTCGAGCGCGTCCTTTTCGGGGACGTATTTCGGCATCACCGCGGCGAGCAGCTGCGGGTCCCGCTTGAGGATGCTGCCCTCGCCCTGATCGGTGATCGCGTCCATCATCGCCACCATCTGCTGGTAGGCGATGTCGGGATAGGTCAGCGCGATGATGGTGTTGAAGCCCATGAACTCGCGCATCGGATGCCCGCCCGAGGCGGCGTTGAACAAATCGTTCTGGACCGGCGTTCCCTTCGACGCCTGCTTCCACACCGTTTCCCAGAGCGTCGGCCCCTTGTCGTAGCTGAGGCTCAGATAGTCGTAATAGCATTGGTACATCCAGCCGATCGTACCGAACATCGGCAGCGGGTCGCCGGGCTTCCAGCCGTCGAACGGCGCCTTGGGGAAGTATTTGCCTTGCTTGATCGCTTTCTTGGCAACCTCCTCCGGCGCTTCGATGGCGAGGAACAGCTTGATGCGCTCGGCGTCGAGCGGCCCGGTATTCACCGCCACGCCCTGCAGAATCGTGTCCTTGAGGTCGATGATGTTGGGGATGATCGTCTTGTCCGGCCCGTAGCAGGTCCAGCCGTGGCGCTCGTCCTGGAGGGCGGCGCTGGTGAAGTCCGGCTTGGCGCCGACCACGCTCGCCATGTTCGCCGCCATCTGCAGGTGCAGCATCTCCTGGATGAACACCGAAAAGACGATGTTGAACGCCTGCTCGTTGGCGCCGGCGGGGGCGGCGCTGGCCTTCGACCCGGGCCACAGCCGGCCGAGATAGAGCTTGTTGTTGGCGCCGTTGATCTCGTGCATGCCGTAGATCGAATAGAGGCTGGTCATGTAGAGCGGGATGGTGAACAGCTCGACGTCGATCGCCGCCTGGGCGATCGCTTTCAGGGCGGCGAGGTCGGTCGGGCGGCTCGAGGCCGGGCGGGCGGCCTGGGCGCTGGCGCTGAGGGTGCGGGTCATGGATGGTCCTCCCCGAGGAGCTTCGAGGCTACGCTCCTGCATGCCCCAGTCAACGGCGCCGCGCCCGGGGATTGGTCCACGACGGATGGAATTCAGCCGATCGGCAGGAACAGGCCGAGGATCGACAGCGCGAGCGCCATCGCCGCGATGATCAATGCTACCCGCGCGATCTGCGCCGCCTCGCCGGCCGCTTTGCTCTTGTCCTCGTCCATGACGTCTCTATCACCTTCGCCGAGGCGCCGGGCAAGCGCGCCGCGGAGGGAGTGATGGCCAAAGCCGCGCGGCCGTTCTGGCGCTCGCTCTATTTCCAGGTCCTCGTCGGCATCGCGCTGGGCGTGCTGGTCGGCTGGCTCTGGCCCGACTGGGGCCGGGCGCTGAAGCCGCTCGGCGACGGCTTCATCAAGCTGGTCAGGATGATCATCACCCCGGTCGTCTTCCTGACCGTGGTCACCGGCATCGCCGGGATGGCGGATCTGAAGGCGTTCGGCCGGGTCGGCCTCAAGGCGATGGCCTATTTCCTCACCCTCTCGACGCTCGCGCTGGCGCTCGGCCTGGTCGTCGGCAATTTCGTCCGGCCGGGCGCCGGCCTCGGCGTCGATCCGGCGACGCTCGACAGCCATGCCGTCGCCGCCTTCGTCAGCCAGGCGCACGAACAGAGCGTCGCCGGCTTCCTACTCAACATCATCCCGAACACCCTGATCAGCGCCTTCACCGACGGCGAGATCCTCCAGGTGCTGGTGGTCGCGATCCTGTTCGGCATCGCCCTCGCCTTGACGGGCGCGCGCGGCGAGCCTTTGCTCGGCCTGTTGAAGACGCTGACCGGACTCGTCTTCCGCATCGTCCACATCCTGATGTACGCGGCGCCGCTGGGCGCGTTCGGGGCGATGGCGTTCACCATCGGCCAATACGGCATCGCCACCCTCGCCAGCCTTGCCGCCCTGGTCGCCACCTTCTACGCGACCGCCTTGTTCTTCGTGGTCGTCGTCCTCGGGGCGATCGCCCGGGCCGCGGGCTTCTCGATCTTCGGCCTGATCCGCTATTTGAAGGACGAGCTGCTGCTCGTGCTCGGCACCTCCTCGTCCGAAAGCGCGCTGCCGCTGTTGATGGAGAAGCTCGAGCAGGCGGGCTGCCCCAAGCCGGTCGTCGGCCTCGTCGTCCCGACCGGCTATTCGTTCAACCTCGACGGCACCTGCATCTACATGTCGCTGGCGAGCCTGTTCATCGCCCAGGCCTGCAACATCCAATTGTCGTTCGGCGATCAGCTGCTGCTGATGGCGGTCGCGATCCTCTCCTCGAAGGGCGCGGCGGGGGTGACCGGGTCGGGCTTCATCGTGCTCGCCGCGACGCTGGCGGCGACCCACAAGATCCCGGTCGAGGGGATGGCGTTGATCCTCGGCATCGACCGCTTCATGAGCGAGTGCCGCTCGCTGACCAACTTCATCGGCAATGCGGTGGCGACGATCGTCGTCTCGCGCTGGGAGGGCGCCGCCGATCCGGCCCGGCTCGAGCAGGCGTTCAGCGGCGGCGGTGCGGCATCGACGCCCGCCGCACGCGCAGCGCCCGCATCGCCAGCCTGACCTCCCACAGGAACAGCACCAGGCCCAGGATCAGCAGCCCCATCGCCAGCACGAACAGCCAGGCGACCGGCCGGCCGAAGGCGAAATCGGCGAGGTCGGCGATAAACAGCATCGCCACCAGCACGCAGACGAACAAAGCCGCCGCGGTGCAGGCGCTGAGCGCGAGATTGACCACCGTCATCCGCAGGTCGAGGATCCTGAGCTCCGCCGCCGCCAGGCCGCGCGCCTCCTCGTCGAACGAGGCGAAATCGCGCTCGAGATCGCGCGCGCGCTCGACGACGCGGGCGAGCCGGCCGGCCATCACGTTGAGGATCGAGCCGATCCCGGCGAGCAGGAAGACCGGCGCCACCGCGAGCTGGATCTGGTGGGCGATGGTCGAGACGGCGGGGCCTGCGGTCAGCATCGCCCGGGCCTATCGGAGCGGCGCGCAATTCGCTAGGGCGAAGCGGACTGCAGGAGGGGGCTTATGCGGATCGTCGCGGGAATCGTCGTCGGGGCGGTGATCGCCATTCTCTGCGTGGCGGGGATCGAGACGGTCGGCCATCTCGCCTTTCCGCCGCCGCCCGGGACCGACTTCAGCGATCCGGCGCAGGTGGCCCGGATCATGGAGAACGTGCCCCGGGCCGCACTCGCCTTCGTCGCCGCCGCCTGGTTCATCGGCGCGCTCGCCGGATCGTGGGTCGCAAACCTCGTGGCGAAGCGCGCTCTGGCCGGCTGGATCGTGGTCGCGATGGTGCTCGCCGCCGGCATCTACACGATGACGACGATTCCGCATCCGGCCTGGATGTGGGCGATGGGAATTCTGCTGCCGCTGATCGCCGGCTGGCTGGCGCAGCGGCTGGCGAAGGTCGCGGTCTAGGTTTCGTCGGAAGATGGGGAGGATGGGATGACAATAAACGAGATGTTGGTGCCTTTCGGCCTGTTCGCGATGATCACGATCTCGGTGGCCTTGCTCTGCCGCCTGCTCGCCACCGCGAGCCTCAACAGGACGATTCGCGAGGCGCTGCGCAGCGATCCGGGCAGCGTGCCGGTGCTCGCCGGCAAGCTCGAGGCGCGCCAGCCCTGGGCGGACGCACTGCTCGGCTGGATCTTTCTCGCTTTCGCCGTCGGCCTGGTCGCGCTCGGCCTGTTCGAGCAGGGCGATGAGCAGCGCCGCATCTTCCAGGCCGCGGTGGTGCCGGTGGTGATCGGCGTCACCGTCCTGATCTACTGCTGGCTCGCCCGGCCGAAGGCCTAGGGGCCGACGTCCTCCTCGGAGCAGCCGGCGCCACTGGGGTTGCGCCAGCAGCGCAGGGCCGCTTCGATCGCGGCCTGGGCCGGCGCCGGCCCGTCGGCGAAGGCATATTCGATGATCAGCGCGCCGGGCTGCTCCTCGGCGTCGTCGTAGATATTGGGATTGTCGGCGCCTTCGGCATTGCGGACGAGCAGCCGGCGATAGCGGGCGAGATGGGCGGCGCGAAGGGCGCCCGCGGCGCACAGATGCGAGGCGGCGGCGGCGAAGGCGGTGCCGGTCTCCCGGGCCAGCCGGGGGGCGCGCGCGGCGTCGCGGCCGGCCACGCCGAAGCTGTTGGTGTCCGGCTCGGCGCGCAGCGAGAGGCGGCAGGCGGGCCGGGCGGGCTGCGCCGCCGCGGCGGGCGCCGCGACCGCGCCCAGCGATCCGAGCGCGAGCAAAAGAAGGAAACCGATACGCATGCCGATTCTCCCACAGGTCCGGGCCGGCGCCAGACTAGCAGCGTTCGGCCTTTGCGCCTATCCTGCCGCCGTCCAGCCAGGGAGTCCTTCGATCATGCGCCTCCTCGCCACCGTCGCCGCCTTCGCGCTCGCGCTCGTCCCCACCGCCGCCGTCTCGGCGCTGCCGGTCGGCGCGCAGGCGCCCGATTTCCGCACCGGCGGCGCGCTCGCCGGGCGGCCGTTCCGGCTCCACCTGCGCGAGCAGCTCCGCCACGGCCCGGTCGTGCTCTATTTCTACCCGCGCGCCTTCACTCAGGGCTGCACGTTGGAGGCGCACGCTTTCTCCGAGGCCGCGGCGGATTTCCGCCGCGCCGGCGCCCGCGTCATCGGCATGTCGGCCGACGATTACGAGCTTCTGCGCCGCTTCTCGGTCGAGGCCTGCCGCAACGCCTTTCCGGTCGCCACCGCCAGCGCCGACACGATCCGCGCCTATGACGTGCGCCTGCGCGAAGGCCAGCCGATGACCAACCGCACCTCCTACGTGATCGCCCCCGACGGCCGCATCATCTACGCTTATTCCGACCTCGATTATCGCAACCACGTCGCCAACGCGCTGGCGGCGGTGCGCGACTGGCGGGCGCACCAGCGGCGTCGCTGAAGCCGGCGGCGAGGCTCAGCCGGGCGGCGGGGCGTTCGGATAGGGCAGGCCTTGCCCCGGATGGCGTCGCCGGACGAAATCGTTCGCCGCCCGATGCGCCGCGGCCAGCATCTGGCTTGTGGCCGCGTGGGCCGCTTCATTGGCTCTGACATGGACGGCGCGCTGATAGGCGGCGACCGCCGGCAGGAGGCGTTGGCCGGCCGGCGTCCGCGCGAAGGCCGCCTGGTGCCGGTTGAATTGCTCGAGGACGCGAGTGCGTTCCAGCGCTTCATGGCTGCGCGCCACGCCCGAGGTGGCGGTGTCGCCCGGCCGGAAACCGACCGTGGCCTCGAGCTGGGCGATGATCGACGGATGAGTGGCGAAGGCGCCGAGCGCCGCCGCGTCGGCATCGGACAGGCGGGCATCCCAGTCGCCGCGCACCTGGCTTTGCAGCCGGGCGATCCGCTCCGGCACGGCGCGGCGAAGCTCGTCGGCCGCGGCCGCGGCCATGGCGTCGCGGATGCCGGGATAGGCCGCCTCCAGCTCGCGGAAATCCTCGCGGGTGTCGATGTGCGTGCGATAGGCGGTGGCCGCGCCGTCGATCATCACCTCGGACAGCCGCTCCGCCGGCAGGAGGAATGCGACGATCGCATCGACCTGCGCCGCCCGCGCCGCCGCCGGCACGCGCGGCAGAGCCTGTGCCGCCGCCGGTGCCGCCGCCGGGGTCAGCGCGCCCAGCAGCGCGATCGCCAGAGCCGCTTTCAAGCCCATCTCCTTGCTGTAGCGATGATCGGCGCACCCGGCTACTAACCGGCCATGCGGTTCGCGAGGCAGATTGTCTGGATCACGGGCGCTTCGTCGGGCATCGGCGCGGCGCTGGCGGCCGCGTTCGCCGCCGAGGGCGCGGCCTTGGTCCTGTCGGGGCGCCGGCGCGAGGCGCTCGAAGCGATCGCCGGCGACGCGCTGGTGCTGCCCTTCGAGGCGACCGACTGGGCGGCGCTGCCGGCGGCGGTCGAAGCGGCCTGGGGCTGGCGCGGCGGCGTCGACATCCTCGTCAACAATGCCGGGGTCAGCCAGCGCAGCCTCGCCATCGACACCGCCCCGCAGGTCTACCGGACCCTGATCGAGACCGATCTGCTCGCCCCGATCGCGCTGACCCAGGCGGTGCTGCCGCTTATGGTTGCGCGCGGCAGCGGCCATATCGTCGCGATCAGCTCGGTGGCCGGGCGGGTCGGCCCGGTGCTCAGGACCGGCTATGCCGCCGCCAAGCACGGCCTGATCGGCTATTGCGACGCGCTCCGGGCCGAGGTCGAGGCCGCCTACGGCATCAAGGTGACGACGATCCTGCCCGGCTCGGTGCGCACCCGGGTGGCGGCGAACGCGCTCCAGGGCGACGGCTCGGCGCGCGGCGTCTCCGACGCCAATATCGACGCCGGCATGGACCCCGACGAGTGCGCGCGCCGGATCGTCGACGCGGTCGCGGCGGGAAGCCGCGAGCTGATCGTCGCCGAAGGGGCGGAAGCCTTCGCGGCGGCGCTGCGCTGGCAGGACCCGGAGCGATTGTTCGATCTGCTCGCGGCGGAAGGCAAGCGCCTCGCGGAGGCGCGCGAAGCAGGGCGCCGCCCCGATCCGGCGCCGGTCGACCGAACCTTGTCCTGATGCTCGAGCGGTTCGTGGCGGCGCAGGAAGGCGTCTATCCGCAGGCGCTCGCCGAATTGCGCCGCGGCCGCAAGCAGAGCCACTGGATGTGGTTCGTCTTCCCGCAAATGGCGGGCCTCGGCCGCAGCGATAGGGCGCGTTTCTACGGCATCGCCTCGGCGGCGGAAGCGCGCGCCTATCTCGCCCATCCCGTGCTCGGGCCGCGCCTGCGCGAATCCGCCGAGGCCGTCCTCGCCCATCCGGAGCGGAGCGCGGAGGCGATCTTCGGCGTTGTCGACGCGATGAAGCTCGGGTCCTCGATGACCCTGTTCGCGGCGGTGGCCGACGATCCGGACCCCTTCGCGGCAGTGCTCGAAGCCTTTTTCGGCGGCGAGCGCGACGCGGCGACGCTCGCCCTGCTCGATGGCTGACAGCCTGCGGCTCGACAAATTCCTCTGGTACGCCCGGATCGTGAAGACCCGCGTGCTGGCGCAGGCGCTGGCCGAGCAGGGCCGCCTGCGCCTCAACGGCCGCCGCGTCGACCGCGCCCACGCGCCCGTGCGCCCCGGCGATGTGCTGAGCTTCGCCCAGCGCGGCGAGGTCCGGGTGCTGCGGATCGAGGCACTCCCGGTCCGCCGCGGCCCGGCTCCGGAGGCGCGTCTCTGCTATTGCGAATTGACGCACGCGGCGGGCGGGGATTAGGGACGGCTCTCGGGGAGAGAGAAGTGCAATGACCTACGTCGTCACCGATGCCTGCATCCGCTGCAAATATATGGATTGCGTCGAGGTCTGTCCGGTCGACTGCTTCTACGAAGGCGAGAACATGCTCGTCATCAACCCTTCGGAATGCATCGATTGCGGCGTCTGCGAGCCCGAATGCCCGGCCGAGGCGATCCTGCCCGACACCGACAGCGGCCTCGAGCAATGGCTCGAGGTGAACGCCTCCTATTCGGCCGAATGGCCCAACATCACCCGCAAGAAGGATTCGCCGGCCGACGCCGACGAGCATAAGGGCGAGGAGGGCAAGTTCGAGAAATATTTCACCCCCGCCCCGGGCGAGGGCGACTGATGGCGGCGCGGCCCTCGCCGCTGGCGCCGATCGCGCTGAGCGTGCTGCGGATCGTCGTCGGCCTCATCTTCCTCGAGCACGGCACCCAGAAATTCCTCGGCTTTCCGCCGGGCCAGATGGCCGGCAGCGGCCGCGCGCTGGACAATCTCGGCGCCTATGCCGGCTTCTTCGAGATCGGCTGCGGCCTGCTGATCGCGCTCGGCCTGTTCACCCGGCCCGCCGCCTTCCTCGCCTCCGGGGTGATGGCGGTCGCCTACTGGTACGCCCATTTCCCGCGCGGCTTCTTTCCGGTCAACAATATGGGCGACGCGGCGATCCTTTATTGCTTCGTCTTCCTCTATCTTTCCGCCGCCGGCCCCGGCCCGTGGAGCCTCGATGCCTGGCGAAACCGCGGCAAGCTCCCGCAGCCCTAGATTTTTGCGGGATTTCCTGCTATAGGGTCCGCCATCGAAGCGGATGTCCTCTGCATCCGTACCCGGTGACTCAAACGTAAGAATTGCCGCAAACGGAATTTCAAACTGCGTCTTTTGGGGCGGATGCGGGATTTAGTCCGCACAGGCGGCCATTTTCCATAGGAAGGTTTCATTGATGGCAACGAAGGCCTTGAGCTTCGACGTTGGCGATTATGTCGTTTACCCCAAGCACGGCGTCGGTCGTGTGATCGAGCTGCAGAGCACGGACATCGCGGGCATGGAGCTCGAGCTCTATGTGCTGCGCTTCGAGAAGGAGAAGATGACGCTCCGCGTTCCGACCAACAAGGCGGAAAGCGTCGGCATGCGCAAATTGTCCTCGGACAAGACCATGCAGGAGGCGCTGACCACCTTGCGCGGCAAGCCCAAGATCAAGCGCACCATGTGGTCGCGCCGGGCCCAGGAATATGAAGCGAAGATCAATTCGGGCGACCTCGTGTCGATCGCCGAGGTGGTCCGCGACCTGTTCCGCCCCGACGACGCGCCCGAGCAATCCTATTCCGAGCGGCAGATTTTCGAGGCCGCCTCCACCCGCCTGGCCCGCGAGCTCGGCGCGATGGAGGAGATCGACGAGAAGGCGGCGCTCGAGAAATTGCTCGAGATCCTCAACAAGGCGGCGGTCCTCCACCAGAAGGTGAAGGCCGACGCCTGAAGAAAATAGGGGACAGTCGTATACGACTGCCCCCTTTTCGAGAGACGGGGCGGTCCGGAAACGGGCCGCCCTTTTTTGTTGCGCGGCCTTCGCCCGCTGTGTATTAGGCACATAACACAGCCAGGAGAGACGCCATGCGCGCCGCCGCCGCCCTCATCAGCACCGTCCTCATCGTCACCGCCTGCCATGCCGGCGGCAATGCCGAGGAGACCCGTGCCATGGTCCAGCGCAACATCCAGGTCCCCGGGCCGTTCGACCGGATTGCGCTCGCCGGCTCGACCGACGTGGTCGTCGCCGTCGGCGGCGCCCCCTCGATCCGCGCCGAGGGCGATGCCGAGACGCTCGACCGGCTCGAGGTCACGGTCGAGGGCGGCCAGCTTCGCATCGGCCTGCGCGAGGGCTCGCGCGGCTGGTTCCGCTGGGGCAGTCATCGCGGCGTCACCGTCCACGTCACCATGCCGGCGCTCGCCGCCGCCTCGATCGCCGGCTCCGGCGACATGCGGATCGATCGGGTCGAGGGCGCGCGTTTCGCCGGCTCGGTCACCGGTTCGGGCGACATGAATGTCGGCGCGCTCGCGGTCGGCGAGGCGGACTTCTCGGTGACCGGCTCGGGCGACATCAGGGCCGCCGGCCGCTCGCAGCGGGCGAGCGCCACCGTGGTCGGCTCGGGCGATCTGCGCCTCGGCGGGCTCGAAACCGCCAATGCGACGCTCTCGGTCGCCGGCTCGGGCGACATCGGCATCCGCGCCACCGAGACCGCCGCGATCGAGCTGCGCGGCTCGGGCGACGTCACCGTCGCCGGCCCGGCCCATTGCACGATCAGCAAGTCGGGCTCGGGCGACGTCCACTGCGAGGGCTAGGGACAGTCACCTGACTGTCCCGGGGACAGTCAGGTGACTGTCCCCGCTCAGCCGTGAGGGTCAGACCGCATTCTCGATGCGGAAGATCAGCGTCATCACCTTGCTGCCTTCGACCGGTCGGCCGTCGACCGTCGCCGGGCGGAACCGCCAATGGCTCAGCGCCTGCTGCTCGGTCACCCGCCAGAAGGCGTCGTTGGTCGCCATCAGCCGGGCGACCGCGCTGACCCGGCCGCTCGGCGCGATGGTGACGCGGACCTGGACCCGCCCCTCGCGCTGGTCGCGCTGCATCTCCGCCGGATAAGGCGGCTGCAGCTGGTCCGCATAGCGCGGGTCGAGCTCGGCGCCGCGGCGCACCGGGAGCGGCGGCGGATCGGGGTGGATCGGCTGCGGCGGAACGACGTCGCCCGTGCCGCCGACCGGCGGTTGCCAGGGCGGAACCACCGGCGGCCGGGCCGGGCCGAGGTCGATGATCGGCGGCGGCCGGTCGATCACGGCCCGCTGCTCGACGCGGCGCTGCTGCGGCGTGGGCGGCGGGTCGGGAGGCGGATCGGTTTGGGCGTTTATCAGCCTTACCGTGATCGGCGGGTGGGTGATGCGCTCGAACACCGGGCTCTTGATCATGATCACCGCGGCGAGCAGGGCCGCGTGGAGCAGGATCACTACCGTCAGGCTGCCGGGGCTATTCTGCCTGGGCGCGAAAAAGCCGGCTTCAGTCATGACGAACTCTCCTCGTCCTTCGCCGGCGCTGCCGAATCAGGGCCGGCGGGAACGATGATACATTATATCGTCATGTTATACTATACCATTAATGCCGGCCGCCGCGCGCAGCCTGGCGGCCGCCTCCTCGCGCCCGATCAAGGGCAGGAGGACGGCCATTTCCGGGCCGCTGTCGCGCCCGGTCAGCGCGCGGCGCAGCGGCTGGAACAGGGCCTTGCCGCTGCGCTCGGCCTTGAGCCGCTCGACGAGCTGCGGCCACGGCGCCTGGCTCCAGTCGATCGCTTCGGCCGCTGCCGCGGCGGCGGCGAGAAACGGCCGGTCTTCCGCCGCCGCCACCCGCGCGACATGGCCGTGGAGGATATCCCACCAGTCCGCCGCCTCGCCGACGCTGCGCAAATTGGGCCGGATCGCGGTCCAATCGGCCGCGCTCATCCCCGCCGGAAGTCGCGCTGCGACGGCTTCGAACGGCAATTGATGGACGATGCGCGCATTGAGCGCGACGAGCTCGTCCATGTCGAACCGCGCCGGCGCCCGGCCGAAGCTGGCGAAGTCGAAGCGCTCGATCAGCGGCCCCGGCTCGGCCACCGGCTCGACCGGCAGGCTGGTGCCGATCCGCGCCAGCTTCGCCACCAAAGCGGCCGGCTCGATCCCCGCCTCCTTCATCGCCGCGACGCCGAGCGATCCGAGGCGCTTGGAAAGCTTGCCCTCCGAGCCGACCAGCAGCGCCTCGTGGGCGAAGGCCGGCGCCGCCGCGCCGAGCGCCGCGAACATCTGGATCTGGAGGCCGGTATTGGTGACATGGTCCTCGCCGCGCACGACGTGGCTGACCCCCATCTCGGCATCGTCGACGACGCTCGGCAGCATGTAGAGCCAGGAGCCGTCCTCGCGGCGGATGACGGGGTCGCTGAGCAGGGCCGGATCGAGATGCTGGGGGCCGCGGATCAAATCGTCCCATATGATCGGCGCCGCATGGTCGAGCCTGAACCGCCAGTGCGGCCGCCGCCCCTCCGCCTCGAGCTTCGCGCGCTCGGCGTCGCTCAGCGCCAGCGCGGCACGATCGTAGACCGGCGGCTTGCCCCGGCCGAGCAGCACCTTGCGCTTGAGCTCGAGCTCCTGCGCGGTCTCGTAGGCGGGATAGGCGCGCCCCGCCGCCTCGAGCCGCGCCAGCGCCGCTTCGTAGCGGCCGAATCGCTCGGACTGGCGGTGCTCCTCGTCCGCGTCCAGGCCGAGCCAGGCGAGATCGTCGCGGATCGCCGCGACATAGGCTTCTTCGCTGCGCTCGCGGTCGGTGTCGTCGAGGCGCAGGATGAAGCGGCCTTCATGCTTGCGCGCCCACAGCCAGTTGTGCAGCGCCGCGCGGATGTTGCCGACATGGAGCCGGCCGGTTGGCGACGGGGCGAAGCGGGTGACGACCTGCATGAGCGTGGCTCTATCGCCCTTGCCTTCGCTTCTCCACCCCGTAAGAGGGGCGCCATGAAGCTGATGACGGGCAATTCGAACCTGCCGCTGGCGCAGGCGATCGCCCACTATCTCGAAATCCCGATCACCCAGGCGAGCGTGCGCCGCTTCGCCGACGAAGAGATTTTCGTCGAGATCCTCGAAAATGTCCGCGGCGAGGACGTGTTCGTGGTCCAGTCGACCTCCTATCCCGCCAACGACAATCTGATGGAATTGCTGATCTGTATCGACGCGCTGAAGCGCGCTTCGGCCAAAAGGATCACCGCTGTCCTGCCTTATTTCGGCTATGCCCGCCAGGACCGCAAGCCGGGGCCGCGCACTCCCATTTCGGCCAAGCTGGTCGCCAATCTGATCACCGTCGCCGGCGCCAACCGCGTCCTCTCGGTCGATCTCCACGCCGGCCAGATCCAGGGCTTCTTCGACATCCCGACCGACAATCTCTACGCGGCGCCGGTGATGTCGGCGGACATTCAGGCGCGCTTCAAGGGGCGCAGCATCACCGTCGTCTCGCCCGACGTCGGCGGCGTCGTCCGCGCCCGCGCGCTCGCCAAAAGGCTCGCCAATGCGCCGCTGGCGATCGTCGACAAGCGCCGCGAGAAGCCCGGCGAATCCGAGGTGATGAACATCATCGGCGACGTTTCGGGGCGCTTCTGCATCCTGATCGACGACATCGTCGATTCGGCCGGCACCCTGTGCAACGCCGCGGCCGCCCTGAAGGAAGGCGGCGCCGAGGATGTCGTCGCTTATTGCACCCATGGCGTGCTTTCGGGCGGCGCGGCGGCGCGGGTCGACCGTTCGGCGCTCTCCGAGCTCGTCATCACCGACACGATCAATGCCCACGAAGCGGCCGCGGCGAGCGCCAAGATCCGCCTGCTGACGATCGCGCCCCTGCTCGCCGAGGCGGTCAAGCGGATCGCCGAGGAAGCTTCGGTTTCGAGCCTCTTCGACTAGGGGACATTCAAGCCTCGGACATTTTTTCGGCATTCGTGACGCCCGTCACGGCACGGGACCGGCTCGGACCTCTATTGCGGGCGTGAATGAGGAGGATGTCATGCGAGTCATGCGAACCAAAGAGCTTCTTGCCCTGGCGACGGTCATCGTCTCCGGATTGGCGCCGGTTCCGGCCGGGGCGCAGGTCTCGACCTGGTCGGTCACGGGCGCGGGCTGCGTGCCGACGGGCCAGACGATCTCGGGCATCGGCACCTTCAACTCCGCCGGCGACGCCAAGTTTCCGGGCACCAGCGTCGGCGAGATCATCCTGACCTGCCCGGTCCCCTCGTCGCTCCGCAGCGCCACGCATCTGGCGGTGACCTATCGGGATTCGGACGGGGCGGGCAACGTCGTGCTGCTGCACGCCGCGCTGAGGCGCAAGCGTCTCGACGTCGGTGGGGCGCAGGACGTCCCGGGCGCGGTCTTCGATTCGAACAGCTTCCCGGTTGCGATCGCGAATGTGCGGCGGTCGGTCCAGTTCGCCAACGCCTGCAACGGCAATCCCTTCGTGTTCGATCACGACAGGTTCACTTATTATGTCCAGGTGAACATGATCAGGCGCAGGCCCAATGCGGAGGTGCTGTTGTCATCGGTGGATTTGACCGGAACATCGTTCTGCTGAACCGGGCGGGCGGCGAGTCTTGCCTTTTCGAGCCTCTCCCCATATAGCGCCCGCTCTTTCCAGCTTTGGAAGAATCGAACCGCCCGGCCATCAAGGGCTGCCGTGGCTGTTCCCAACCGTCCGCCCCGCTGGGTGGCAAGGAGACGAAAATGCCCAAATTGAAGACCAAGAGCGGGGTCAAGAAGCGCTTCAAATTGACCGCCACCGGCAAGGTCAAGCACGGCGTCGCCGGCAAGCGCCACCGCCTGATCAGCCACAATGCCAAGTACATCCGCCAGAACCGCGGCACCGAAGTGCTCGCCGACGCCGATACGGCGCGGGTGAAGCTCTGGGCGCCCTACGGCCTGAAATAGGAGGTATTGGAAGATGGCTCGCGTCAAACGGGGTGTCACCACCCGCACCAAGCACAAGCGCCTGCTCGATCAGGCGAAGGGCTATTACGGCCGCCGCAAGAACACGATCCGGATCGCCCGCCAGGCGGTCGAGAAGGCCGGCCAATACGCCTATCGCGACCGCAAGGTGAAGAAGCGCTCGTTCCGCGCGCTCTGGATCCAGCGGATCAACGCCGCCGTCCGCGCCGAGGGGCTGACCTACGGCCGCTTCATGCACGGCCTGAAGCTCGCCGGCGTCGAATTGGACCGCAAGGTCCTCGCCGACATCGCGATGCACGAGGGCGAGGCGTTCAAGGCGATCATCGCCCAGGCCAAAGGCGCGCTGCCCCAGGAAGCCTGAATGGGTGGGGGCAGTCACCCGACTGTCCCCTTTCCATTGCGTGCGCGAAACGGCATTCTGCCGCGATGAGTCGCGCCTTCCTGCTGCCGATCGCCGCCCTCGGCCTCGCCGCCGCCGCGCTCGCCAACGACAGCACCGCGACGACCGCCGCCGGCGGGCTGGTGCTGACGCAGAATGGCGACATCGACCTGATCTCGGAGGACCTCTACGTCTCGGTCGAGCAGATCCGGGTCCATTACATCTTCCGCAACCGCGCGCCGCGCGACGTCGCCGTCACAATCGCCTTTCCGATGCCCGACCGCGACCTTTCGGCGATGCGCGAGGGCGATGTCGGCTATCCGTCCGATTTCGAGACCAGGGTCTCGGGCCGGCGGGTCGCCGCCGCGCTCGAGCGCCATGCCATGCTCGGCGGCCGCGATCACACCGCGCTGCTGCAGAGCCTCCGCATCCCGCTCGCGCCCGACGCGCAGGGCACCGGCCGCATCGTCGCCGCGCTGACCGCGCTCCCGGCGGCGCGGCGCGCGGAGCTGCGCCGGCTCGGCCTCGTCGATGTCGACGACGATGACCAGGGCCGTGGCCTGGCGCGGCATTTCGTTCCGCTCTGGACGATCCGCGACACCTGGCACTGGCAGCAGGTCTTCCCCGCCGGCCGCGACCTGATCGTCGACCATCGCTACCGCCCCGGCGCCGGCTCGAGCGCCGGGACGCCGCTCGCCTATCCCGAATATCGCCGCTCCGCCGACGGCCGCGCCGAGGCCGCATTCTATTGCGCCGACGCCGATTTCCTCGCCGGCCTCGATCGGCTCGTCCGCGCCGGCGGCGAGGGCACCGAGCTGCCCGACTACCGGATCGGCTATATCCTGACGACCGGCGCCAACTGGCGCTCGCCGATCGGCGACTTCCGGCTGGTGGTCGACAAGGGCAGCGTCCGCAACCTCGTCAGCTTCTGCGAGGAGGGGGTGCGGCGGACCGGCCCGACCCGGTTCGAGGTCCGCCACCACGATTGGCGCCCGACGCGCGACCTCAATGTGCTGATCGTCCAGCCCGACCAATGAGCCGCCACCTCGCCCTGCTCGCCTGCGCGCTGGCCGCGGCAACGGCCGCTTTCGCCAATGACAGCGTCGCCGAAATGGCGGCGGGCGGGCTCGTGCTCAGGCAGAGCCGCGACATCGACATGGTGTCGGAGGACCTCTACGTCTCGGCCGCGCAAATCCGCGTCCGCTACGTCTTCCGCAACCGCGCGCCCCGGCCGCAGCGCGTGACCGTCGCCTTCCCGATGCCCGATCGCCAGCTCATCGACGAGATGGAGAGCGAGGTCTCCTATCCCGGCGATTTCCAAACTATCGTCGACGGCCGGCCGGTTCGGATGATCGTCGAGCGCAAGGCGATCCTCGGCGGCGTCGATCGCAGCGCCGAGCTCGCCCGCCTGGGGCTGCCGGTCGCGCCGCCGGGCGGCGAGCGGGCGAGCTTCCTCGCGGACGCGATCGGCCGCCTGCCGCCCGCCGCGCGGCAGCGGCTCGCCCGCCTGGGCCTGATCGACGCGGCCAGCCTCGCCGATCCCTCGCACCAGATCCTGCCGATGTGGACGGTCAGGGAGATTTGGCATTGGGATCAGGTCTTCCCCGCCGGCCGCGACCTCCATGTCGAGCACAGCTACGTGCCCGGCGTCGGCGGCACCGCCGGCGTGCCATTGGCCACCCCGGAGTATCGCGACGGCGAAAACGGACGCCGGGAGCAAGCCGACTATTGCACCGATGCCGCGTTCCTCGCCGCGCTCGACCGGATGAGCCGGCGCGCCGAGCGCGACCGCGCCGGCTATCCGATGGAGCAGCGCGTCCGCTACATTCTGACCACCGGCGGCAATTGGCGCGCGCCGATCGGCGATTTCCGCTTGGTCGTCGACAAGGGCCGCGCCGATGCGATCGTCAGCTTCTGCGGCGAGGGCGTGCGGCGCATCTCGCCGACCCAATTCGAAGTTCGCCACCGCAACTGGCGCCCGAGCCGCGATCTCGCCGTGCTGATCGTCGCCGTGCCCGGGGATTGAGGACCCGCCCGCCGCCGGCCGAATTGCCAACGGGAACCGCATTATCTCCTTGCACTCTCAAGATGTTGTCATTTTGTTCTACCGGATTTGCAGCCAGCTAGGTTATATTGCCCGACTCGGAGAATGGCGATTCGGGAGAGGAAAGTGGAACGCGAAGAGGATCGGGAGGGCGAACGGCGGGAGAGCAAGGATGAGACGCTGCCGGCGCCGTGGGAGGCGGACGATTATCTCGACGGCGACGGGGGCGCCCGGCAGCGGCATGACGCCTTCACGCCGCCGCCGCGGCGGGTGTTCCTGAAGGAGCTTTCGAAGACAGGATGCATCCTGGATGCCTGCCGCGCAGCCGGCATTTCGCGCAGCACCGTCGACAATCTGCAGGACAGCGACGAGGAGTTCTGCCGGCATTGCCGCCTCGCCCTCGAGATGGCCAACGTGCCGGTCGAGCTGGCCGCCTGGGAACGCGGCGTCACCGGCATCGAGGAAGAGGTGATCCGCGGCGGCCAGGTCGTCGGCACCCGGCTCAAACGCTCCGATTCGATCCTGCGGCTGCTGCTCCAGGGCTCGGACCCGAAGAAATACGGGCCGCGTCCCGGCTTCACCCGCAAGCGGCTGCTGAAGTGGGAGCGCAAACAGATCGAGCGGGAGCTCCGCGCCCGCATGGCGGCGGACGCGCCTCCCATCGAGCGGGTCAGGGACGAAGTCCTCCTCAGAATAGGCAACATCCGGCGCCACCAGGAGCCAGCCAAGCTCGCCGCCGGCTGGACCAAGATGAAGGATGGCGACTTGGTCCCGCCCGGCTGGACCTGGTCGGGCGACACCGGCGACGAGGCGATCGACCAATACGGCCCCTCGGGCGACAGTTGAAGAAAACGCGATTCCGTGTCGAACTTGTCCACTTTGTCGATTTCGCCGCGCCCCTTCGCGCCGGCCTTCGCATCGGCTAGGGGCGGGCGCATGGCCCCCGATCTCGCCCATGTCGAAAGCTGGATCTTCGATCTCGACAACAGCCTCTATCCGCACGGCTCGAACCTGTTCGAGCTGATCGACCTCAGGATGGGCGAATATATCCAGCGCCTGCTCGGGCTCGATCCGGCCGAGGCGCACCGGGTGCAGAAATCCTATTTCCACGCCCACGGCACCACTCTGGCCGGGCTGATGGCGGAGCATGGCACCGACCCGCACGACTTCCTCGACTTCGTCCACGACATCGACCTTGCCCGGATCGCCGCCGACCCGGCCCTGGTCGCGGCGCTGGACCGGCTGCCGGGCCGCAAGTTCGTCTTCACCAATGCCAGCGAGGGCTATGCGCGCCGCGTGCTCGACCGGATCGGCCTCGCCAACGCCTTCGACGGGCTGCACGACATCCACGCCATGGCCTATGTGCCCAAGCCCGATCCTTCCGCCTATGCGGCGATCTGCGAACGCCACCGCATCGATCCGGCGCGGGCCCTGTTCGCCGACGACATGGTCCGCAACCTCGCGCCGGCGAAGGCGATCGGCATGGCCACCTTGTGGGTCGACAACGGCTCGGAGCAGGGCCCCGATGTCGTCGAGCCCGACTTCGTCGATTACCGGACGGGCGACATCGCCGGCTGGCTCGGCACGGTTCAGGGGGAGAAAGTGGCATGAGCCTCGAGCAGGTGATCGACAGGGCCTGGGAGGAGCGCGACGGGCTCGGCTTTTCGACCCGGGGCGAGGTCCGCGACGCGGTCGAGGAGGCGATCCGCATGCTCGACGACGGCGAGGCGCGGGTCGCCGAGAAGGGCGCCGCGGGAACGGATGGCGCCTGGACCGTCAACCAATGGCTGAAGAAGGCGGTGCTGCTCTCGTTCCGGCTGAACGACAACATGCTGATCCCGGGGCCGGGCGGCACGACCTGGTTCGACAAGGTGCCCTCCAAGTTCGAAGGCTGGGGCGCGGATCGCTTCCGCGCCGCCGGCTTTCGCGCCGTCCCCGGCGCGATCGTCCGCCGCGGCGCCTTCATCGGCCGCAACGCCGTGCTCATGCCGAGCTTCGTCAATATCGGCGCCCATGTCGGCGAGGGGACGATGGTCGATACCTGGGCGACGGTCGGCAGCTGCGCCCAGATCGGCGCCAACGTCCACATTTCGGGCGGCACCGGCATCGGCGGCGTGCTCGAGCCGCTGCAGGCCGGGCCGGTGATCGTCGAGGACGATTGCTTCATCGGCGCCCGCTCCGAAGTCGCCGAAGGGGTGGTGGTCGAGCAGGGCGCGGTGATCTCGATGGGCGTCTTCATCGGCGCCTCGACCAAGATCGTCGACCGCGCCACCGGCGAGGTGATCTACGGCCGCGTTCCGGCTTATTCCGTCGTCGTCCCCGGCACCCTGCCCGGCAGGGATGGAGGCCCGGGCCTCGCCTGCGCCGTCGTCGTCAAGCGGGTCGATGCCAGGACGCGGTCCAAGACCGGCATCAACGAACTGCTGCGGGATTGATGGGCGCGGCGTTCGCCTTGGCGCTGCTGGCGACCGCGCAACCCGGTACGCTGAGCTGGTCGCAGCTCACCACCATTTCCGATGAGGCGCTGGTGCGGCGGATGTTCGGCGATCTTGCCGCCTTCCCGGTGGTCACCAGCCGCCCCGACCCGGGCCCGCGCCGCTTTGCCCGGCGCTGGGCGAACGTCTGGTTCTGGACGCGGGCGCGCGCCTCGGACCGGGACGGCCTGTGCGAGACCGACCGGCTGATCGTCCGCTTCGAGCCGGCGGCACTCGCGCTGGGCGGTGACGACCCGCCGATGAGGCCGAGCCGCTTCGACCTCAAGACCTATTACATCGTCCGCGATCGTGGTCGCGCCCGCGAGGGGCGCCGGCCGGAGGGGGGCGCCGCGCTCGATCTCGAAGCGGCCTGCGCGGCGCTCGATCCGACCCGCGACGGCGTTCCCGCGGACGATAGCTGGCAGCTGATGAAGGCGTTCGAGCTGGTCGCCGCGCTCGGCGCCGGCGCCCGCGCCGGCCGCGCGCTCGCGCCGCTCGACTGTACCGGCATGTTCTGGAACCAGTCGCCGCCCGCCGACGAGGCGGCCTGCCTGCGCGAGCTCAGTGTCCTGCGCGAGACCTCCGCGGTCTGGGTCGACGCCTGCCAGGGCGGGCCGCCGCTGGGCAATTGCATCCGCGTTCAGGCGCCGCCCTGGTTCATCGAATTCCAGCTCGACCAGAGCCAGCGGCCGGTGCGGATCGTCGTCAAGGGGATCGAGGACACCAGCAGCATTGAATGATTGGCCGCAACATTCGGGATGCCGCCGGACGGAAGGCCGGTTAGGGCGGGGCGATGACCAACCGGACGATGAGCGGCGCGGACTGGGCGATATTGCTCTTCCTCTCGATCCTGTGGGGCGGCTCCTTCTTCTTCATCGAGATCGCGATTCGCACGGTCGCACCCTTCACCTTGGTGCTGATCCGGGTCGCGATCGCGGCGGCGATGCTCTGGGTCTGGCTGCTCGTCCGGCGCGAGCGGCTGGCGATGCCGCCCGGCGCGGCAACGGCCTTCCTCGTCCTGGCGCTGCTCAACAACGTCGTGCCGTTCGTCCTGTTCGCCTGGGCGCAGGAGGCGATCGACGGCGGCCTTGCCTCGATCCTCAACGCGACCACGCCGATCTGGGGCGTCCTCGTCGCCCACCTCTTCACTTCGGACGAGAAAGCGACGCCGGCCAAGGTCGCCGGCGTCCTGTTGGGTTTCGGCGGGGTCGCGGTGATGATCGGGGCGGATCTCCTCGGCAAGATCGGCAACGCCGCTCTCGCCCAGCTCGCCTGCCTCGCCGCCACCCTCTGCTACGCGCTGGCCGGGGTCTACGCCCGCCGCTTCCGGGCGATGGGCGTGCCGCCGGTCGCGGTCTCGACCGGCCAGCTCACCGCCTCGGCGATCGTCATGCTGCCGCTGGTGCTGCTGTTCGAGCCGCCCTGGCTGATGCCATCGCCCGCGCCCGAGGCCTGGATCGCCCTGGTCGCGCTCGCCTTGTTCTGCACCAGCCTCGCCTACATCCTCTACTTCCGCCTGCTCGCCTCGGCCGGCGCGACCAATTCGCTGCTCGTCACCTTCCTCATCCCGGTGACCGCGATCCTCTTGGGCGCGCTGATCCTCGGCGAGCGGCTCGCGCCGCGCCATTTCGCCGGCATGGCGCTGATCGGCGCCGGCCTCGCCGCGATCGACGGCCGGCTGTTCAGCCGGCCTCGGCAAGCAGCCTAGCGGCGCGCTCGCTTTGCCAGTCGGCGCCGCCGGTCATCCGCCAGACCTCGCGCCCTTCGCGGTCGTAGAGGATGGTGGTCGGCAGGGTGTCGAGGCCGAGCGCAGGCATCAGCCGCATCTGCGGGTCGAGATAGGGTTCGAGCCGCCGGAAATGGTGGGCGGCGAAGAAGTCGGTCACCTTTTGCCGGCCGTCCAGATCCTGACTCACCGTCAGGATTTCGAGCCCCGGCCCCGAACGCGCGGCGAGCGCGTCGAGCGACGGCATCTCGACGACGCAGGGGCCGCACCAGGTCGCCCAGAGGTTGGCCAGCACCGGCCGGCCGCGGAACACCGAGAGCCGGACCGGCTGCCCCTCGCCGTCCTCGAACAGCAGGTCGGGCGCCGGATCGCCCTGGTGCGAGCGGTCGAGCCGGCCGGTCGGATAGGCCGGCGCCGCCGCCGCCGCCGCCCGGTTGGCTTGCGGCTCCACCGCCTTTTGCCTATCGCATCCCGCGACGGCGAGACCGAACAAGAGGCCGGGGAGACAGGCGATCGCAGGCCGCAAGGATCAGGACTCCAACGCCATGTGGGGCGGGCGGTTCGCCGAGGGCCCCTCGGCGCTCATGCGCGAGATAAATGCCTCGATCGCCTTCGACAAGCGGCTCTGGCGGCAGGACATCAATGCCAGCCGCGTCCACATCGCCATGCTCGCCGCCCGGGGCATCGTCGCCCAGGAGGATGCCGACGCGATCGAGGAGGGGCTCGATAGGATCGAGGACGAATATGAGACGGGCGGCGTCCCCGAGGATCCGGCGCTCGAGGACATCCACATGCATGTCGAACATCGCCTCGGCGAGCTGATCGGGCCGGCGGCGGGGCGGCTTCACACCGCCCGCTCGCGCAACGATCAGGTCGCGACCGACTTCAAGCTCTGGGTCCGCGACGCGATCGATGCGGCCGACGAGGCGCTCGCGGCGCTGCAGCGGACGCTGGTCACCCGCGCCGGCGAGCATGCCGGTGCGGTGATGCCCGGCTTCACGCACCTCCAGGCGGCGCAGCCGGTGACGCTGGGCCACCATTTGATGGCTTATTACGAGATGCTGCGCCGCGACCGGTCGCGCTTCGCCGACGCCCGCGTTCGCGCGAACGAATGCCCATTGGGCGCCGCGGCGCTGGCCGGGACCAGCTTCCCGATCGACCGCGAGGCGACGGCGCTGGCGCTGGGGTTCGACCGGCCGACCGCCAACTCGCTCGACAGCGTCTCCGACCGCGATTTCGCACTCGATTACCTGATGGCGGCCGCGCAATGCGCGCTGCATCTTTCGCGTTTCGCCGAGGAGATCGTGCTCTGGGCGAGCCCGATGTTCGGCTTCGTCACCCTGTCCGACGCCTTCTCGACCGGCTCGTCGATCATGCCGCAAAAGCGCAATCCCGACGCGGCCGAGCTGGTGCGCGGCCATGCCGGCCGGATCGCCGGGACGATGGTCGCGCTGACGACGGTCATGAAGGGCCTGCCGCTCGCTTATTCGAAGGACATGCAGGACGACAAGGAGCCGGTGTTCGAGGCGCACGACCTGCTCGCCGTCTCGCTCGCTGCGATGGCCGGCATGGTCGAAAGCACGACCTTCAACACCGAGCGGATGCGCGCCGCCGCCGAGGCCGGCCACGCCACTGCGACCGACCTTGCCGACTGGCTGGTCAAGGAGGCGGGGGTGCCGTTCCGCGAGGCGCACCATATCACCGGCCGCGCCGTCCGCCTCGCCGACGAAGCCGGCGTGCCGCTCTGGGCGCTGCCCTATGATGCGCTTCGCAGCCTCGACGAGCGAATCAGGGCGGGCGTTTTCGATGTGCTTTCGCCGGACGCCTCGGTTAAGAGCCGGACCAGCCACGGCGGCACCGCGCCGGCCCAGGTGAAGAAACGGATCGAGGCGGCCAGGAAGGCGCTGGGGATGAAGGAATGAAGCGGATCGTCCTGCTCCTGCCGCTGGTCCTCGCCGGCTGCGGCTTGCGCGAGCCGCTGGCGCCCGCCCCGGGGCAGCAGATGCCGCCGGCGCCGGCGATGGCGAGCCGGCCGATGACCACCGACGAATTGCTCGCGCCGCCGCCGGTCGCCCGCCCGGGGCGCGTCGACGAGCTGCTGCGCCGCTCCGAGGTGCGCGGCGACGACCGCTTCGACCTGCCGCCGGGCGACGTCCCGGCCGACAGCAATTCCAGCGGCGACAAGCCCGAATGAGACAAGTCCGCAAGGCCGTCTTCCCGGTCGCCGGCCTCGGCACCCGCTTTCTTCCCGCCACCAAGGCGATCCCGAAGGAGATGCTGACGATCGTCGACCGGCCGCTCATCCAATATGCCGTCGAGGAGGCGCGCGAGGCCGGGATCGAGCAGATGATCTTCGTCACCGGCCGCGGCAAGGGCGCGCTCGAAGACCATTTCGACATCGCCTACGAGCTCGAGGCGGTGATGAAGGCGCGCGGCAAGTCGCAGGCTGCGCTCGACTCGACCCGCTTCCCGCCCGGCGCGATCGTCTCGGTGCGGCAGCAGCAGCCATTGGGGCTCGGCCACGCCGTCTGGTGCGCGCGCGCGATCGTTGGCGACGAGCCGTTCGCGGTGCTGCTCCCCGACGATCTGATGGTCGGCACACCCGGCTGCCTCGCCCAGATGGTCGCGGCCTACGAGCGGACCGGCGGCAACATCGTCTGCGCGCAGGAGGTGCCGCCCGACCGCACCTCCAGTTACGGCATCATCACCCCGGGCGCGCGCGACGGCCGGCTGACCGAGGTAAGGGGCCTGGTCGAAAAGCCGAAGCCCGAGGACGCGCCCTCGACGCTCGGCGTGGTCGGCCGCTATGTCCTCCAGCCCGAGATCATGCCGATCCTCGGCGGTCTCGGCGAGGGGGCCGGCGGCGAGATCCAGCTGACCGACGGCCTGGCCGCTTTGATCGGCGCCCAGCCGTTCCACGCCCTCACCTTCGACGGCGAGCGCCACGATTGCGGCGACAAGACCGGCTTCGCCATCGCCAATCTCGCGCTGGCGCTCGCCGACGAAACGGTCGCGCCGTCCGTCCGCGCCTGGCTCGCCGAGCGCGGGTGACCTTCACCGCCATCCTCGTCCGGGACGGCGAGGTTCGCCGTCTCAGCGCCGAAGAGGCGTTCGCTTATGGCGGCCCCGGCTTCCTCTGGACCCATCTCGAGAGCGACGGCGACGAGCTGCCGCTGGTCGTCAGGCCGGACATACCCGACGTCGCCGCCAACGCCCTGGTCGCGACCGAGACGCGGCCGCGCTGCGAACGGATCGACCAGGGCGCAATCGTCAACCTGCGCGGCCCCGCGGCGGCCGAAACCGACAATTCGGACCGGCTGGTCTCGATCCGGATGTGGGCGCGGGCGGGCAAGGCCGATTCGGTGACGCGTCGCCCGCTCGCGGCGACCGCAGCGGTGACGGCCCAGATGGAGGCCGGCCGGATCCTCGATCCGGGCGACCTCGTCACCGCCTACGCCCGCGAGATCAGCGCCGCCTTAGATCCGCAGGTGGCGGAATTGGGCGACGAGCTCGACGATTGCGAAAGCGGGCTCGAAAGCGCCAACAAGTTCCGGCTGCGCACGGCGATCACCCGCATCCGCTCCGAAGCGATCGCCTTCCGCCGGTTCGTCGCGCCGGATCGCGACGCGCTCACCGCGCTGACGGCGATGGATTTCGGCTGGCTCGCCGAGGACGACAAGCTCCACATCCGCGAGGCCGCCGACCGGTTCGCCCGCATGGCTGAGGAGCTGGAGGCGGTGCGCGAGCGCTCGGCCCTGCTCCACGAGCAATTGACCGACCTGCGCGCCGAGGAGATCGACCAGCGCTCGCTGCTGATCTCGGTCGTCGCCTTCATCTTCCTGCCGCTGACCTTCATCACCGGCCTGCTGGGCATGAACGTCCAGGGCATTCCCGACGCCCAGGACCCTTGGGCGTTCTGGGAGGTGGTCGTGCTATGCGTAATCCTCGGGATCGGAGTGCTGGCGTGGTTCGTGCGCCGGCAGTGGCTGCGGCGCTAGGCCTCCAGCTCGATGTCCCAGTAGAGATAGTCGCGCCAGCTGTCGTGGAGATAGTTGGGCGGGAAGCTGCGGCCGTGCTCCTGCAGCTGCCAGCTGGTCGGGCGGAACGGGCGGCGGCGGATCTGCATGCGCGCCTGCTGGGGCGTGCGGCCGCCCTTCCTGAGGTTGCAGGGCGCGCACGCGGTGGCGACATTCTCCCAGGTGGTGCGGCCGCCGCGCGCGCGCGGCAGCACATGGTCGAAGGTCAGCTCCTTGGGATCGCCGCAATATTGGCACGAGAAGCGGTCGCGCAGGAACAGATTGAACCGGGTGAAGGCCGGGAATTGCGAGGGGCGGACATATTGGCGCAGCGCGATCACGCTCGGCAGCTTCATCGCCCGGCTCGGGCTGTGCACCTCGCGCTCGTAGGCGGCGACGATATCGACCCGCTCCAGAAAGATCGCCTTGACGGCGGTCTGCCACGGCCACAGGCTCAAAGGGTAGTAGCTGAGCGGCGTGTAATCCGCATTGAGCACGAGGGCGGGACAGCCTTCGGGATGCCGGAGAAGGTCGGGATGGTACAAGGCCGAAAAGCTCCCGTTTCTCGGAAGTCCGTCCGAAAAACGCCGCCCCACGAAGCCTGTCGCACCCAGAACGCGGGAGACTGGGCTTTCGGCCGTCCTCTCCTGGTCCGCCACGCTGTCGCCATGTTGCGTGACGGCCTTATGACACCATAAGCGGCGACTCCGGGTCAAGCGCCTTATGCACGCCGTCACCCGCTTCGCGCCGAGTCCGACCGGACGGTTGCATCTCGGCCACGCTTATTCGGCGCTGATGGCGCACGATTTCGCGCGCGAGCGGGACGGCACCTTCCTGCTCCGCATCGAGGATATCGATCCCGGCCGGTCGCGGCCCGAGTTCGTCGATTCGATCTTCGAGGACCTCATCTGGCTCGGCCTCGAATGGGACGGCGAGCTCATCTACCAGTCCGAGCGGTTGCCGCTCTATGCCGGGGCGCTGGCGCGGCTGGAAGATGCGGGCCTGGTCTATCCCTGCTTCTGCACCCGCGCCGACATCGCCGCCAGTGCCGCCGCGCCGCAGGGTCCTGACGGGCCGGTATATCCGGGAACCTGCCGGAGCCTGGCCGACCCCGATCTCACCAGGCCGCACGCCTGGCGGCTCGACGTCGCCAGCGCCTGCGCACGGACCGGCCCGCTCTACTGGATGGACGGTCACACCGAGGTGAAAGCGGAGCCGGAGGTCTTCGGCGACGTCGTCCTCGCCCGCAAGGACGCGCCCGCGAGCTATCATCTCGCGGTCACGCTCGACGACGCGGCCCAGGGCGTCACCGATGTCGTGCGGGGCCGGGACCTGTTCGCCTGCACCGACGTCCACCGGCTGCTCCAGGCGCTGCTCGATCTGCCGACGCCCGCCTATCACCACCACGCGCTCATCGCCGACGCCCAGGGCCACCGCCTCGCCAAGCGTCATGAGGCGCCGACGCTGGCGGATCTTCGCGCTGCCGGCGCGGACCCGGCCGAGCTCGCCGCCTCGCTGCGGCGCGGGGAATTGCCGGCTGGATATTCGCTTCGGCAGGCGTAAGAGGCGGGCCATGAAGTGGATATTGATTCCCCTCCTCGTCCTCGCCGCGGGCGCGACCTTGTTCGTCCTCGCCAAGGGCGTGATCGGCATGGCGCAGCAAAAGGACATCACCGGCCAGCGCTCGCAGGAGCTGATGCGCAAGCGCATCCTCTTCCAGGCGATCGCGATCGCGATCGCGGTGCTGCTGCTGCTGACGATGAGCAGCTGAAGGAGCGGCGGCCCTGGTCCGGCTCAACAAGATCTACACCCGCACCGGCGACGCCGGCGAGACCGGCCTCGTCGACGGGTCGCGCGTGTCGAAGGCGGACCCGCGCCTGGCCGCGATCGGCGATGTCGACGAGGCGAACAGCGCGATCGGCATCGCCCTCATCCATGCCGGCGGCGCAGCGAAGGCGATGCTCGCCCGCATCCAGAACGAATTGTTCGATCTCGGCGCCGATCTTGCCACGCCGGGCGAAGATTTCGCGCCGGGCGCGATGACGCTGCGCATCGTCCCCGAGCAGATCGATCGGCTCGAGCGCGAAATCGACAAGATGAACGAAGAGCTGGAGCCGCTGAAAAGCTTCATCCTGCCCGGCGGTACCGCGATGGCAGCCTATCTTCATCTCGCGCGTTCCATCACCCGCCGGGCGGAACGCTCGGCGGTGGCGGCGGCGAGGTCGGTTTCGTTGAACCCTTTGGCGCTCACCTATATCAACCGGCTGTCCGACCATTTGTTCGTGATGGCGCGCTGGACGGCGAGGGAGGAAGGCGGGGATGTTCTCTGGCAACCCGGGGCGACGCGCGGCGCCTGATCCCGACCGCGGGGCGGGGCGCTATGAGGCGGTGCGCGGACTCAGCCTCGCCATCGCCGCGCCCTTGTCCGACGGCGACGCCTGCGTTCAGCCGATGCCCGATGCCTCGCCGGCGAAATGGCATCTCGCCCACACCACCTGGTTCTTCGAGACCTTCCTGCTGCGCGACCACGTCCGCGGCTACCGCGTGCACGACGAACGCTGGGCCTATCTCTTCAATTCCTATTACGAGGGCGAGGGCGACCGCCACGCGCGGCCGCGCCGCGGCATGCTGAGCCGGCCTTCGCTCGACGAGGTGCGCGCCTATCGCGCCGCGGTCGACGCGGCGCTGATCGCCGCGATCAGCGATTTGCCGGCGGATCTGATCGAGCTCGGCCTCCACCACGAGCAGCAGCATCAGGAGCTGATGCTGATGGACCTCACCGCCGCCTTCGCCGAGAATCCGCTACGGCCGGCGGTGTGGGAGAGCGCCCCTCGGCCGCCCGCGGCGGCGGCGCCGCCGATCGACTGGGTGGAGGGCGCCGAAGGGCTCGTCGAGATCGGCGCCTCCGCCGAAGGCTTCGCTTTCGACTGCGAGCGGCCGCGCCACGGGGCCCTGCTGCATCCGCACGCGCTCGCCGGGCGCACCGTCACCAATGCCGAATGGCTCGGCTTCATCGCCGATCGCGGCTATGCCAACCCCTTGCTGTGGCTGGCGGACGGCTGGACCTGGGTCCAGGAGAGCGGCATCGAGGCGCCGCTCTACTGGCGGCGCGGGGAGGGGGGCTGGTCGCGCTTCGGCCTCGACGGGTTCAAGCCGCTCGATCTCGCCGAGCCGGTCTGCCACATCTCCTATTACGAGGCCGATGCTTATGCGCGCTGGGCCGGCGCGCGGCTGCCGACCGAGGCGGAATGGGAGAGCGCGGCGGCCGCCCACGACCCGCTCTCGGGAACCCAGCTCGACGCGGCCGGCCCGGTCCGGCCCCGCCCTTCCGGCGGCGGCGATCTGTTCGGCAACGTCTGGGAATGGACCGGCAGCGCCTTTCTTCCCTATCCGGGCTTTGCCCCCGCCGCGGGCGCCGTCGGCGAATATAACGGCAAGTTCATGTGCTCGCAGATGGTGCTGCGCGGCGGCAGCTGCGCGACCCCTCGCGGCCATCTCCGCGCTTCCTACCGCAACTTCTTCTACCCGCATCAGCGCTGGATGTTCTCCGGGCTTCGGCTGGCGCGTGACAGCTGATCCGGCGTTTCGCGCGGACGTGCTCGCCGGCCTTGCCGCGCCGGTCCCGGCCGTGCCGGCGCGCTGGCTCTACGACCGCCGCGGCTCGGAGCTGTTCGAGGCGATCACCCGGCTCCCCGAATATTATCCGACCCGGACCGAGACCGCGATGCTGGCGCGTTTAAGCGACGACTTCGCCGACATCTCCAGCGCCGGCGCGGCGGTGGTGGAGTTCGGCTCGGGCTCGTCGGCCAAGACGCCGATCCTGCTGCGCGCGATTCGTCCCGCCGCTTATGTTCCGATCGACATCAGCGGCGATTTCCTGCGCGAGTCCGCCCGCTCGCTCGCCGCGGAATTCCCGGGCCTGCCGGTCCACCCGGTCGAGGCGGATTTCACCAAGCCGCTCATGCTCCCGGCCGAGATCGCGGCCCTGCCCAAGCTCGGCTTCTTCCCGGGGTCGACGATCGGCAATTTCGTCGCCCGCAGCGCGGTCGACCTCTTGCGCGCGATGAAGGAGACGCTCGGCGAAGGGTCGCGGCTGCTGATCGGCCTCGACCGGATCAAGGACGTCGATATCCTGCTCGCCGCCTATGACGATCCGGCCGGCGTCACCGCCCGGTTCAACCTCAACCTGCTCGATCGCATCAACGCCGAGCTGGACGGCGACATTCCGGTCGGCGCCTTCCGCCATCGCGCGATCTGGAACGACGCGATGAGCCGGATCGAGATGCACCTCGAGGCGTTGCGGGACGTCGCCTTCACCGTCTCGGGCCAAGGCTTTGCGCTGAAGGCCGGCGCCACCATTCATACCGAGAACAGCCACAAATACGGCTATCGCGACAGCCGGCTGATGCTGCGGGCCGCCGGCTGGGGGGTGGTGGAGGAATGGACCGACGACGACGAGTGGTTCTCGATCATCCTCGCCGAGGCCGAGCCGCCGCGCTTCGCCCCATAAGGTGCGAGTACGGACCTTAGCATTGCTCCTCTCAACGCGCCCGGCTAGAGGACCGCCATGCTGCTCTCGGTCTTCATCGTCGTCGATTTTCTGCTTCAGGTGCTGATGTGGGTGATCGTCATCCAGGCGATCCTGTCCTGGCTGGTGGTGTTCAACGTCATCAACACCCACAACGATTTCGTCCGCTCCTTCCTCCGCGCGCTCGACCGGATCACCGCGCCCCTCTACCGGCCGATCAGGCGGATCCTGCCCGATTTCGGCGGCCTCGATTTCTCGCCGGTCGTCATCCTGCTGCTGATCTACGTGCTCCGCATCCTCCTTGCCGGCGTCGCAACCGACATCGCCATGGCCGGCTAGAGGCGCCGTTGAGCGCCGCGATCATCGACGGAAAGGCGTTCGCCGCGCGGCTGCGCGAGCAAGTGGCCATCGGCGTCGACAGATTCCGCACCGTCACCGCGCGGGGGCCCGGACTCGCCGTGGTTCTGGTCGGCGACGACCCGGCGAGCCAGGTCTACGTCCGCGCCAAGGGCAAGGCAGTGCTGGCGGCGGGGATGGAGAGCTTCGAGCATCGACTCCCCGAAGCGACGTCCGAGGACGAATTGCTCTATCTGGTCGCGCGCCTCAACGCCGACGAGCGCGTCGACGGGATCCTCGTCCAGCTGCCGCTGCCGCCGCAGGTCGACGAGCGCAAGCTGATCGCCGCGATCGATCCGGCCAAGGATGTCGATGGCTTCACGACCGAAAATGCCGGCCGACTCGCCGTCGGCGAGCCGGGCCTGGTCCCCTGCACGCCGCTGGGCTGCCTGATGCTGCTGAAGGACCGGCTCGGCGGCCTGGCCGGCCTCGAAGCGGTGGTGGTCGGCCGCTCCAACATCGTCGGCAAGCCGATGGCGCAGCTGTTGCTCCGCGAGAATTGCACGGTGACCATCGCCCACAGCCGCACGCGCGACCTCGCAGCGGTCGTCCGCCGCGCCGACATCCTCGTCGCCGCCGTGGGCCGGGCCGGTCTGATCAGGGGCGAGTGGCTGAAACCCGGCGCGACGGTGATCGACGTCGGCATGAACCGGGTCGACGGCAGGCTGCGCGGCGACGTCGATTTCGACGGCGCGCGCGACGTCGCCGGCGCGATCACCCCGGTCCCCGGCGGCGTCGGGCCGATGACCATCGCCGTGCTGCTGAGCAACACCCTGGCCGCCGCCCATGCCCGCGCCGGCCTGACGCCGCCGGAGGGTCCGTGATCGAGCTGTTCGTCTCCGCCTTCGTCACCTTCCTGGTGGTGATCGATCCGCCGGGCTGCGCGCCGATCTTCGCCAGCCTCACCAGCGCGGCGACGCCGGCGCACCGCCGCGCGATGGCGTTGCGCTCGGTCGGGATCGCCGCGGGGATCCTGCTCTTCTTCGGGCTGCTCGGCCAGGATCTGCTGCGCGCGCTCGGCGTGTCGCTCTCCGCGTTCCGGATCGCCGGCGGCATCCTCCTCTTCCTGATCGCGATCGATATGGTGTTCGAAAAGCGCACCGAGCGCCGCGAGGCTCGCGCCGAGGAGGTCAGCGCCAGCAAGATCGACGACGTCTCCGTTTTCCCGATGGCGATCCCGATGATCGCCGGGCCCGGCTCGATCGCTTCGATCATGCTGCTGATGGCGCGCAGCGACGGCCTCGCCGCCTCGGCGATCGTGCTCGGCGCGCTGTTGCTGACCCTGGTGCTGACGTTGGTCGCGCTGCTGCTCGCCGGCCCGCTGATGCGGCTGCTGGGCCGCCATATGGAAGCGATGCTCACCCGCCTGCTCGGCGTCATCCTCGCCGCGCTGGCGGTCCAGTTCGTGATCGACGGCCTGAAACGGACCTTTACTTGATCACCCGCCACATCCGGTAGGGCGAGTTGGCGGGAAGCTGGACCGGCGCCAGCCAGGCGGGCACCTTGCCCCGCATCAGCTGGGCGTAGAAGCCGTCGGGAGCTTCCGAGCGGTAGATGGTCGATTCCGACAAATTGGGACAGATCAGCAGATAGTCGACACGGTAGCGCAGCGCGGTCGCGTGCGCATTGGCTTCGCCGCCGCGCCAGACGTGCATCACGTCGATGATCTGCCGGGCGTTGCGGTGATAGGGGCCGGTGATCGCATCGTGGTGGGTGACCGTGATCAGCCGCGGGCCCAGGTCGACGAAGGTCAGCACCATGCCGGCCGGCTGGCGGTTGACCGGCGCCAGCGCGTAAAGCGTCGGGCAGCGGTTGTTGGCGCGGTTGATCGCCTTGCGCCCTTCGCTCAGCGGCGTGTCGAACCAGCGGGTGAGCTGGAAGCTGGCGGTCCCCGAGATCAGCAGGAAGGCGGCGACGACCCCGAAGACGCGGACCAGCATCGAGCGCTGGCCCGCCAGCCAGGCGATCGCCGCCCAGGCGAGCGCGGTTGCGCCGGGGATCGACAGCAGCTGGGCGGCCGGGCCGGCGCGGGTCTGCCAGCAGAGCAAGGCGGCGGCGAGCGCGGCGAGCGCGGCGACCGCCGCCCACGGGATCAGTCGCCCGGGATCGCGCCGGCTCTGCCAGAGCATCAGCGCATAGCCGATCAGCCCGGCGACCGGCAGCGTCACCGTCTGCACCGTGGTGTCGAAGCCGTGCCGCCAGATCGGCATCGCCTCGCGCACCCTCGAGAGCCAGAGCCGCTCGAGCTCGGGCGAGGATTGCTCGAGCCGGCCGAGGCACTGCGGCGCCCCCAGCGCGAACGCGCCGGCAATCCCGGCGCCGGCGAGAGCGGCGATGGCGAGCCGGGCAAGCGGCTTCGCCGGCGTCAGATAAGCGAGCGCCACCGCCGCCGCGCCGGCGGCGAGCATCGCCGAGAGCCAGATCGGCGTCAGCGCATCGCAGATCGGCGCCATGTTCGCCTCGGAGGTGAAGACGAGGAAGGCGAGCGCGCAGCCGCCGCCGAGGCTGGCGCCATAGGCGGCGAGCCGTCGCGCCTCGCTGCCGTCGCGCACCCACATCAGCGCGACCAGCCCCCCCGAAACGGCCATATAGGGCAGCATCTCCAGCCCGATCGCGAACGACAAAGCGGTGGCGATGCCGAGGGTGACGCCGCCGCGCGCCCGCCTCGGATCGGTCAATGAGGCCATCGCCCAGGCGAGCATGGCGAGCTGCCAGCCGTGATGGTCGATCCGGAGCGGCTGCCACATGCCATTGGCCGAGCCGGCGCAGGCGATGAGGGCGATGGCGAGCGGCCAGGCGATGCCGGCGATCAGCCGCCGCACGACGACGGTGATCGCGGTCATTGCGACCAGCATCGGCAGCAGCGGCGCGACCGCGACCGCGATCTGCTCCGCGATGCGGCCGCCGACGAGCGGTGTGAAGATGATCTTCAACGCGGCGATCGGCAGGTCGACGAGCCGCGACCAGTGGATGTTCGATCCCACCAGCCGGTGCTGGGAGAGGTCGTACCAGCCTTGGCCGTTCAGGAGCGCGCGGACCTGCATGATCCGCATGTTGTCGTCGGTGTCGCCGAGCGCGAAGATGCGGATCAGGCCCCAGCGGTCCCAGAGCATGAAGCCGGCGATCACGAGCCAGGCGAGCAGCAGGAACCAGCGCCAATGCCGGTCCAGAAGATCGAACGGCGCCTCCGCGCTGACCGGCATAAACGTTTCTTTTCTTTTCAACCCTGGCCTCGCGCATTAGTCGCTGTCCGCCAAAGGGCAAGCGGGCGCATCGTGACGATAACCAAGCTGATCGGGAAGCATGAGGAGGTCGCGGGCCAGCTCGTGCGCTATGCGTTGACCGGCGGCCTTGCGAGCGTCGTCAATATCGGCGTCTATTGGGTGCTGGCGGCGAAAGGCATGGATCCCAACCTCGCCTGGACAATCGGCTTCGCCGCGGCCGTCCTCGTCGGCTATGTCGTCCACAGCCGCTGGAGCTTTCGCGGCCACGGCCGGCGCGACAATCTCGCCCGCACCGGCGGCCGCTTCGTCGCGGTCTCGCTGGTCAGCTTCGCGCTCAACCAGCTCTGGGTCTGGCTGCTCGTCGTCCATTTCGCGCTGCCGCTCTGGGCGCCCTATCCGCTCGTGCTCGGGGCGACGCCGCTGATCGTGTTCGCGCTCAACCGCCGCTGGGTGTTCGCATGAGCGCCGGTCCGGTCCTGACCCTGATCGCCCCGGTCAAGGACGAGGAGGAGGCGATCGCGCCCTTCCTTGCCCGGGTCGCGCCGATCCTGGACGGCCTGTTCGCCGACGGCGCCTGGGAGATATTGTTCGTCGACGACGGCAGCGAGGACAATACGCTGGCGGCGATCCTCAGGGGCCATGGGGCCGACCCCCGCGTCCGGGCGCTGTCGCTGTCGCGCAACTTCGGCAAGGAGGCGGCGCTGACCGCCGGCCTCGATTATGCCGCCGGCCAGGCGGTGATCCCGATCGACGTCGACCTCCAGGACCCGCCCGAATTGATCGGCGCGATGCTCGCCAAATGGCGCGACGGCTATGAGGTCGTCTACGGCGTACGCACCAACCGGCAGAGCGATTCCCTGCCCAAGCGCCTCACCGCCGACCTTTATTACCGCGCCCACAATTATCTCTCGTCGGACAAGATCCCCGAGCATGCCGGCGATTTCCGGCTGCTCGACCGCGCCGTGGTCGAGATCATCAAGGCGATGCCCGAGCGCAACCGCTTCATGAAGGGCCTGTTCGCCTGGTCGGGGTTCCGCCAGGCCGCGGTCGAATATTCCCGCGCCGAGCGCGCCGTCGGCCGGACCAAGTTCCGCTACTGGAAATTGTGGACGCTGGCGCTGGACGGGATCACCTCGGCCTCGACCATGCCGCTTCGGATCTGGTCCTATATCGGCGTCGTCATCGCCTTCTTCACCCTGCTCTACGCGGTCTATGTCGTCGTCAAGACGATCCTGTTCGGCAGCGACGTCGCCGGCTACCCGTCGCTGATGGTCGCGATCCTGTTCTTCGGCGGCCTCCAGCTGATCAGCCTCGGCGTGCTCGGCGAATATGTCGGCCGCATCCTGATCGAGACCAAGCGGCGGCCGCTCTACGTCGTCCGCAAGAAGATCGGCTTCGAGGACGACGAGGGCGCCGCCTGATGGAGCGGGCGGTCTTCGATCGCATGGCCGAGCACGACCAGGTCCACTGGTGGTATGTCGCCCGCCGCAAGATCCTCGCCGATCTGATCCGCCGCGAGGCCGGCCTGCCCGACAATGCCCGTATCCTCGAGATCGGCTGCGGCACCGGCCACAATTTCGAGATGTTGCGCGCGTTCGGCCGCCTCGACGCGCTCGAGGTGGACGGCGAGGCCCGGGCCCTCGCCAGCACCCGGCTCGGCCGCGCGGTCGGCGATTCGCCCTTGCCGGAGCTGGCCGGGGTCCCCGACCATGAATACGACCTCATCGCCCTGCTCGATGTCCTCGAACATGTCGACGGCCGCCCCGAATCGCTGAGGAGCGTCGCCGCCAAGCTCGCGCCGGGGGGCAAGATTCTGATCACCGTGCCGGCCTATCAATGGCTGTGGAGCGCGCACGACCTCGCCCACCATCATAAGCTGCGTTATTCGAAGAAGGGCCTCCGCCGCGACGCCGAGGCGGCGGGGCTCAAGGTCCGCAAGATCGGCTTCTTCAACAGCCTGCTCTTCCCGATCGCCGCGGCGGTGCGGATCCTGGGCAAGCTCCGCGGCAAGACGTCGAGCGACGACGATCTGCCGCCCAGGCCGCTCAACGCGATGTTCGGGAAGGTCTTCGGGCTCGAACGTCACCTGATCGGGCGGGTGCCGTTTCCCGCGGGGGTTTCGCTCTTCGCGTTGCTCTCGACCCGATAGAGCACGCTCGTCCCGCTCCGCCAGATCGGGCGGAGACCCTCGGCGAGCCTGGCGTCGTAGCGCGGCGGATCGATCAGCCAGACATAGTCGAACGCCTCGCGCGGCACGATCGCCAGCGCCATATCGAGGCTGCGCCAATATTCGCGCGGGCAGCGGCGCTCGGTGACGATCTGGGTCGCGTCGCGGATGAACGGCCAGCCGGGCTTGTAGCGGACGTGGAGCAATTGCGCGCCGGCCATCGTCCACTGGTCGTTCGAGAATGCGCGATTGCGGACGATCGCCATGCCGGGCAGATGCAGCAGCCGGGTCATCGCCCAGTGCTCGACGCAGGGCCGGCCGACGAAGCTCACCATCCGGGCGCCGTGCGGGACATAAGCGAGGGCGGCGAGCTCGCGGTCGTAGACCCGGTCGTAAAGCCACATGCTCACCCCGGTCCCGCCCGTCCGCACGACGATGAAGGCGAGGCCGGCAATGGCGATTGCGCGCTGGAACATGGGCCCGGCGCTGTCCTTGAAGCGGATGGCGATGATCGCGATGGCGAACAGATAGGGCGCGAGACGCATGTCGGCATAAGCCGAGCCGAACACGATCCGCGGCAGCAGCACGAACACGATCGAGAGGAAGACGACCGATGCGAGCAGGTTCCGGGACCAGCTCAGGCGCCGGTCGACGATCGACCAGAAAAGAAGCAGGCAGACGACGATGAGCGCGCCGACGTCGAACCATTTCCAGCGGTCGCGCAAGACCATGATCAGCCAGTCGAGCTTGCGGGCCCAGTTGAACCAGTCGGTGGTGACGCCGGCCGCCTCGCTCCGCCACAGCAGCATCAGCGCCACCGGCGGCACCAGCGACAGGCAGTGCACCCCGGCCCGCAGGCCCGCGCCGAAGAACTTCCGGCCGAGATCGTATTGCCGAACCAGCTCGGCCGAAAAGCAAAGCACGCCGAGCGTCCCCCACCCGAACGCATGGACGATCCACAGCGCCAGCGAGATCGGCACGAACAGGGCCGCCCGCAGCCGGACATGGCCCAGCCGGCCCAGCCGCAACCACAGCGCGAACGCGTTCAGCGCCAAGCCCAGGGCCAGCGCAAAATTCACGAATCCGAACAGAAACGGAAAATTGAACGCGAACGGCACCGCGAACAGGGCGGCGGGGGGAATGCGGCCGTGCACTTCGTAGGAAACCCACATCAGCCCGGCGACCGTCAGCGGCGGGATCGTCATCACCACCAGCTTCACGGCGGTTTCGAGGCCGACCAGCGGCGCGAGCAGCTCGACCAGCAGGTCGACGCCGAGATTGCCGATCACCTGCCAATGGAAGCCGAAATATTGCTGGAGGTCGGGCGAGGTGGCGAGATCGAGCTGGACCCGGTAGCGGCCCATGTGGCCGGGCAGGTCGAGCAGCGGCGGCACGTCGGGCCAGAGCAGCGGCAGTGCCGAGAGGAGGACGAGCGCCAGCACGAAGTCCCGCCGCTCCCAAAAGGGCCGCGCTTCATTCTCGTCGCGTCGCCGGAAAAATGCCTGCTGCATCGCCTCTCGCCGCTTGAGCCCTGGCGGACCGCCCTGCCTTCCCCAGACGGGCGCGGCTTTCAACTCAAAAAGCGGCGTGGCCGGGACAGTTCATGGTAAACTTCCCTCATCGGGCCACGCCCGCGGGATTCCGGGAGGAGCCTGTGCTAGCAAGGCGACAATGGCGGGGGGAAGAGCGGGTTGGAACAGCGGCGCGCGGGCACAAGCGGGCATTTCCTGATCCTGGCGCTGATCCTGATCCTCGGCGCCGGGCTGAGGATCGTCGGCCTCGGCCGCGAGAGCCTCTGGGCGGACGAGGCGCTGACGCTCGTGCTCGCCAGCTGGCCGACGGGCGACATGCTCATGCAGCCGACCGACCCGACGCCCTTCCTTTACTATTTCTTGCACAAGCTGTTCATCCCGCCCAGCGCCGGCGCCGCGGCCGCCAGGAGCATTTCGCTCGCCGCCGGCATCCTCTCGATCGGCGCGATGTACCTGGTCGGCCGGCTCGCCTTCGGCCGGCGCGGCGGCTTGCTCGCCGCCGCCCTGCTGGCGGTCTGGGGCGCCCATATCGACTATAGCCAGGAAGCGCGGGCCTACAGCCTGCTGTTCCTGCTGACGCTGGGCTCGGCGGCCGGCCTGCTCTGGTGGTTCCACGAGAGCGGCAAGGACGAGGCCTCCCGCATCGGTCCGGTGCCGACCCGCCGCGTCGCGCTGGCGTTGTTCGGGACGGCGACGGTTCTTTCCTTCTACACCCACCTGGTGTCGGTCTTCTGGATCGCGCTGGCGGTGCAGATCCTGGTCTCGGCGACCTTGCGGACGCGGCCGAAACGCTGCTTCGCCGAAGCCGGCGTCGCCCTGGCGGCGATGGCGCTGCTCGCCATTCCGGGCCTTGTCCGCCTGTCGCGGGAGGTGTCGACGCCCGACGCCTTTCACTGGCTGCCGCAGCAGGGGCCGGCCGGGTTTCTGGGCACCACCGCCGATCTCCTCCTGCCCGCCGGCCTGTGGGCCAATCCCTGGATCGAGGCGCTCGGCCTGGGCGGTCTGGCAAAGGCGGCGATCGGAACTGGCCTGGTGGCGGGGCTGGTCCTGCTCCTCGTCCGCGCGACCCGCGCCCGGCCGCGCCCTTGGGCGGGCCATCCGGCGACGGTCGCGGTCACCCTTGCCTTTCTGGCGCTGCCGCTGCTGCTTTGGCTGTTCGGCTATGTCGCCCGGCCGCTGTTCATGCCGCGCACGATCCTTTTTGCCATACCGGGCATGATTCTGCTGATCGTGGCGGCCGTCGGCGCCTTTCGAAGCGAGCGCGCGCAGCTTGCCGCATCCGCCATCGCGATCGCAGCCTTCCTGCTGCCGATCCCGCGGCACGGCACGACCCGCGAGAAAGAGGATTGGCGCGGCGCCGATGCGGCGCTTTCCGGCCGCGTCCGCCCCGGCGATTTGATCCTCGTCTGCCCGGCATGGAAATATCCCGCCTTGCGCCATGCGACGGCGCAGCCGGTGCCGGCGCCGGCGCTGGTGCCGTCCGGGCCGGCGCCGCTTCTCCTGGAGCGGCCATTCGGGTCGGACCCGCGATGGGCGCGGACTTATTTCGTGTCGGTGACCGAGCCGGTGATGCGATCATGGATCGGCGGGCCCGTGCAACCGCATCGGCGCGGACAGATCGCGCTCGCCCCCGGCGCGGCGGTCTGGCTGGTGGCCAGCGAATGCCCGGCGGAGGAGATGAGCAGCCTTGGCCGCTGGCTCGGCGGCGCGGTCGGCTGGACGAAAATCTGGGAGAGTCCCGCCACGCCGGATCATGCCGGGATCCGGATCGGCAGATACGCGCCGGCAAGACCCATCGGCGGACCGGTGCTGCTGCCTCCCGGTCCGTGAGTGCCGATCAGCCGCGCGGGTCGACGGATGGGCGGGAGCGCAACAGGCACAATGCCGGCGTCGCGCCGCCGCCGCCGCCGCGCAGCCGCCGCAGCGCTTGCCGGAACGGTGGGTCGTCCTGGCCGAACACATATTCGCGCTCGATCCGGCCATGTTCGTGCGCGATTGCCGCGCAGCCGCCCAGGGAGGCGCGGAGTTGCAGGGGCCGCGAAGGATTGGCGTCCGGAAGGGCCCTGGCCGCCGGCACCAGCGCCAGGAGACGGCGTGTGGTCTCGTCGCTCGACAGCGCAGTCCCCGCCTCTTCGATCCAGTGCGCGGCTGCGGCCTCGACTCCGCTCATGCTGGGCTGCGCGCCGAGGATGAGGAATGCATTGGCTGTGACGGCGAGCGCGATGACGCCGGCAAGCAGGCGCCGCCGCGCCTGCCATGCCGCGACGCCGAAGGCTGCGGCCGTAGTGGCGGCGGCAGCGGCGAGCGGCATGAACATGCGCGGCTTGGGATCGATCGCCAGCACGTAGATCAGCACCAGCGAGGCCAGCGCCGTTGCGCCCAGCAGCAGCAGCGCCCGGCGCCGCGCTTGCGATTCGAGGACGTCCCGCGAGACGTAGGCCGAAATCAGGACGACGGCCGTGAACAGCGTCAGCCCGATCGCCGGATGCGCGATCAGGTTGATCAGCGGGTTCACCGACCAATGCACGTCGATTCCCGCGGCGGGCCTCCAGCCGGCGATGAAATCCGGGTTGAGCAGGGGGCTGTGCGAAGTGTCGACATGCGGCGCAAGCTCCGTCGAGGGGATCCGGCCATGGCCGAGCGCGAGGCGGAAGCGCAGGAGGGGGTCGCCCGAGGCTGCGCCATGGATGAGCATCTGCGCCGCCATCGGCAGCAGGAAACCGGGAGCCGCCCACCAGGTGATGCGCCTGGCAGCGGCGGGTGACAGGAGGAACCAGAGGCCGAACAAGGCGACGTAGACGAGGCTGGTTTCCCGGGTCTGCACCGCCAGGCTGAGCGCCGCGCCGGCCGCGAATGCGAAGGCCCGCCCCGCCCGCCGCCCGGTCGCCGCCAGCCAGGCGGCCAAAGCAGCGAGCAGGAAGACGAGCTCGACCACATCGACGTTCGGCCGCGCCATGCTCAGCGCGAAGACCGGGGTCAAAGCGAGCAGGCTTCCCGCGGCGAGCCCGGTGGCGCGTCCGAACAGGCGCGCGGCGACGTGGGCGAGGAGGAGAATGGCGGCCACCGCGAAAGCGAACGGGACTGAAGCGAGCGCCGCCCGGCTCTCGCCGAACCAAAGGGCGGCCCCCAGCGGCGCGATCAAGGGCCAGCGCGCCGACCAATGATCGTGGGGCAGGCAGGCGCCATGGCGGGCCCAGCACTCGGCGGCGGCAAGATAATGCCAGTCGTCGGTGCCGCCCCCGACATAGCTGACCGGGTTCAGCAGCGCGACCAGGACGATCAGGACGAGGAGCGGGACGGCGAGCGGAACCGCGGCCCACGGCCTTGCCGCATCCGGAGCTCCCGCGACCGCCACTGTCTGCACGCACCGCTCCCCGGCTTCACTGCCGGGATTCGTAAACGGACTTGCTTAACAACGAGTAACGATTGGGAGCGAGCGGCTTTGGCCCTATTCGGCGGCGCGGCTCAAATGCCATTCGGGCGGCTCTTCGAGTGCGCGCAGCCGTTCCTCTTCCTCGAACATATAGTCACGCGTCATCGGGATGGCGTCGCGCTGCTTCACATATTGAAGTTGCCAATTGACCAGGCCGCCATAGCGGAACGCCGCCTCGGCCCCGACCAGATAGAATTGCCACATCCGGAAAAAACGCTCGTCGTAGAGCGCGGTGATCTCCTCCCGATGCGCCATCGTCCGGAAATACCATTCCTCGAGCGTGTGCGCATAATGGTAGCGCATCGCCTCGACGTCGGTGACGATGAAGCTGTTCTTCTCCGCCTCCTCGACCAGCTCGGAGAGCGCCGGGATATAGCCGCCGGGGAAAATATATTTGCGGGTCCATTTGTCGGTGACGCCGGGCTCGTTCTGCCGGCCGCAGCAATGGGAGAACATGACCCCGTCGTCCTTCAGCAGCCGGTTGGTGTGCTCGAAGAAGCCCGGATAATGGGGCGTGCCGAGATGCTCGATCAGGCCGACGCTGGTGATCCGGTCGAACTGGCCGGTAACGTCGCGATAGTCCTTCAATTCGAACTTCACGCGGTCGGATACGCCCAATTCGGCGGCGCGCTCGTTGGAGAATTCGATCTGGTCGGGGGCGAGCGCCACGCCCAGCACGTCGACGTCGTAATGGCGGTGGAGGTAGAGCGCGAGCCCGCCCCAGCCGCAGCCGATGTCGAGCACCTTCATCCCCGGCTTGAGGTACAGCTTCGCGGCGATGTGCGCCTTCTTGTCGAGCTGCGCCTGCTCGAGGCTGTTCGCGGGGTCGCGATAATAGGCCATCGTATATTGCCGGTCCTCGTCGAGGAACAGCTCGTAGAGCCGGCGGGTGAGGTTGTAGGTATGCTCGGCGTTGCGGCGCGAGCGGGTCTTCCAGTTGATCTGGTCGAACCGGCCGGCGAGATGGTTGATCGCCTTGCGGATCAGTCCCTTCGGCTTCAGCGCGCCCTGCTTCTCGAACGGCGCATTGTAGCGGATCAGGAGGACGAGGTCGCGAATGTCGCGCGGCGGATCGATCGTCAGCCAGCCGTTCATATAGGCTTCGCCGGCGCCGACGCGCGGATCCTTGGCGATGTGAAAGGCGGCGCGCTTGTCGGTGAACCGACCGGTGACGGAGGGGATGGCGGGGTCGGGCGTGCCGTAGCGATATTCTTTTCCGTCATGGTCGATGACGATCAACTCGCCCTTCTTGATCAGTGGACCAAGCATTTTGTTCAGCAGCCACATCGCAGCAATCCCCTTTTGTCCTAATCAACTCTTCTCGTCCGCCGAGGTCAAGTCGGGATCGTCAGGCGAACGCAGCCGCGATTCCGCTTCGAACATATAGTCGCGCCTGATCGGCGCCGCCTCCCGGTCCCGCATATATTGGATCTGGTAGACGCCCATCGGCGCGTCGCGGAACATCGTCAGCGAGGCGGCGAGGTAGAAGAGGTAGAGGCGGTAGAGGCGGGTGTCGTAGAGCCGCACCGCCTCGGGCTCGTTCGCCTTCAGGCGCTCGTACCAGCGGCCGAGCGTGTAGACGTAGTGCATCCGCAAGGTCTCGCAATCGGCCATGATCAGCCGCTCGCGCTCGCTCGCCGCGACGATCTCGGAGAGGGCGGGAAGGTAGCCGCCCGGGAAGAGGTGCTTCTGCATGAACCTGTCGGTCGTGCCGGGGCCGTCCAGCCGCCCCATCGTGTGGATCAGCGCCACCCCGTCCGGCTTGAGCAGCGCGCGGAGCTTCCTGAAAAAGATCCGGTAGAAGCCTTGGCCGACATGTTCGAGCATGCCGATCGAAACGACGCGATCATAGTCGCCGGCGACGTCGCGATAGTCGAGAAGCTCGAACCTGACGCGATCCGAGACGCCGGCCTCGGCGGCCCGCTGCCGCGCAAGCGAAAGCTGCTCGGTCGAGAGCGTTATGCCGAGCACGTCCACGTCCGCGACGCGGTTGAGGTAGAGCGCGAGGCCGCCCCAGCCGCAGCCTATGTCGAGCAATTTCATGCCGGGCTCGAGGTGGAGCTTCGCGGCGACATGCGCCTTCTTGTCGAGCTGCGCCTGCTCGATGCCGTTGGCGGGGTCGGTGAAATAGCCGCAGCTATACTGGAGGTCGGGATCGAGGAAGAGCCGGTAGAAGTCGTTGCCGATGTCGTAATGGTGGGCGACGTTCTTTCGCGCGCTCGGCCTCCAGTTGAGAGTGCGCAGCTTGTGGCTGAGCCTGCCGCCCCTGCGCAGGAACGGGTTCGGCGCCGCATTGTCCTCCCAGCGGTGGCTGCCGCGGATGATGTTGACGAGATCGAGGATCTCGCCGCGCTCGATGAGCAGCCTTCCGTCCATGAAGGCTTCCGCCGCGCCAAGGCCCGGATCGCGCCTGATGTCGCGCGCCACGCCCGCGTCCGTGAAGCGGATGGTGACGGGACCGAATTCCGGGTCCGGCGACCCGTAAAGATAGGTTTTCCCGTCATGGCCGATGAGGGCGATCTCGCCGCGCTTGACGTAGCTGCGCAGCGCCTTGTCGAGCAGCCACATCAGTCAGGGACCCTGGGGCGCCCGAGCCCGGGAAGCATCTTGTCGAGGAGCCGCATGGCTGTGCACAATAGCTGCGTGTCCCTTTAGCGCAACTCCGTCACCGAGGCCGTGCTCGCGCGCCGCTCGGCCATGCCGATCCCGACGATCCGATCAATGCCTTCGAGACCGCCCGCGAACCGGTCGAGGCTTTCGCCCATGTCCGCGGCTTCTAGCCGGCCAGCGCTTCCTGCTTCTCCGCTGCAATCCGGTCAAGCTCGGCGCGGCTCTTCTTTTCCGCCGCCGATTTCAATTGCCCGCAGGCGGCCATGATGTCGCGACCGCGCGGCCGCCGGATCGGCGCGCTGATCCCGGCCTCGAACACGATCTCGGAAAAGCGCCGCACCCGATCCTCGTCGGAACATTCATAGGCCGCGCCGGGCCAGGGGTTGAACGGGATCAGGTTCACCTTGGCGGGCAGCTTGTACTTGCGGATCAGCCGGACGAGCTCGCGCGCATCCGCGTCGCTGTCGTTCTTCCCCTTCAGCATGACATATTCGAAGGTGATCCGGCGGGCGTTGTTGGCGCCGGGATAGGCGGCGCAGGCCGCGAGCAGCTCATCGATGCCGTATTTGCGGTTCAAGGGCACGATCTCGTCGCGTACCGCCTTATTGGTGGCGTGCAGCGAGACGGCGAGGTTGACGCCGATCTCCGCGCCGGCACGGGCCATCATCGGCACCACGCCCGAGGTGGACAGGGTGATCCGCCGCCGCGACAGGCCGAGGCCGTCGCCGTCCATCACGATCTTCAGCGCGTCGCGGACATTGTCGAAATTGTACAAGGGCTCGCCCATCCCCATCATGACGATGTTCGAGAGCATCCGGCCCTCGGGCAATGACGGCCATTCGCCGAGCGCATCGCGGGCGAGCATGACCTGGCCGACGATCTCGCCGGCCTCGAGATTGCGGACCAGCCGCATCGTCCCGGTATGGCAGAAGGTGCAATTGAGAGTGCAGCCGACCTGGCTCGAAACGCAGAGCGTGCCCCGGTCGGCGTCCGGGATGAACACCATCTCGAAATCGTGGCCGTCGTGGGTGCGCAGCAGCCATTTGCGGGTGCCGTCGGTCGACACCTGCTCGACCACCACCTCGGGGCGGGCGATCGCGAACCTCTCGGCGAGCCAGGCGCGCTGCGGCTTGGCGATGTCGCTCATCGCGCCGAACTCGGTGGCGCCCCGGTTATAGATCTGGTGCCAGAGCTGCTTGGCGCGCAGCTTCGCCTGCTTTTCGTCGAGCCCGGCGGCGGCCAGCGCCTGGCGGATTCCAGCCTTGGAAAGGCCGACGAGATTGACTCGCGCGCCCTCGACCGCCGTCGGGGGGCGCGGCACCGGGACCGGATCGATTTGTCCGGGAATGGCCATCGGCGCTGTCATGAGCGCGCGATGTAGGGTCTGGAGCGTTTTTTTGCTAGCGGTGGCGCACGCAGGCGATGGCGGCGGCATCCATTGCCGTCGCGGCGCCGCGCAGGCGGTAATGGTCGCGGACGGCGAGGCCCTCGGCGGAGCGCGTCTCGACGATCATGTCGAGGCCGGTGCGCATCGCCGCCTGGATTTCCTGGTCGGCGCGGGGGTCGGCCGCCCAGGCGTCGCGGCCCCCGCCGAGGAGCTGGAAGCTGCGCCCGTCGATTCGCAGCAGCACCGCCGATCCCTGCCGTTTCTCGCGGCTGAGGCGGACATGGAGCTGGCCGCCGGCATGCCGCGCCGGCCAGTGGCCGACCGCCGCGAACGGCTCCCAGCCCTGCGCCGGCGGCGCCTCGAACGGCTGGGTGATCGCATAGCAGCGGCCGTCGGCGGCGAAGGCCCCCCAGCTGCCGAATATGCCGAGCGGCCGCGGCTGCGCGGCTGCCGGCGCCGCCAGCGCCAGCGAAAGCAACAGCAGGAGCGACCGGGGGGGCATTTCCCGTCCTTCTCCCCGATCGCGGCGACTTGACAAGGCCGAATGCGTCCCAGCGGCTCGCCGAACCCGAAAAAGGGCGGAAACCGCACAATCCACTGGCGGGCTCGGCGCGGCTCGCTATAACCCGTCATCCAAGAAAAATCGCGGTGCAGCAGGGGTTATCGATGAAGGCGACGATCGAACGGGCCACCCTCCTCAAGGGCCTCGGCCACGTCCACTCGGTGGTGGAGCGCAGGAACACCATTCCGATCCTGTCGAACGTGCTCATCGAAGGCGAGGAAGAGGGCGGCCTCAGGCTGATGGCGACCGACCTCGACCTCCAGATCAACGAGACGGTCGAGGCCGACGTCTCCGAACCCGGCGCCACCACCGTTCCGGCCCACACCCTGTTCGATATCGTCCGCAAGCTCCCCGAAGGCAGCCAGGTCGAGCTGATCGCCGCCGAGGGGCGGATGCAGGTCAATGCAGGCCGTGCCCGCTTCACCCTCTCGACGCTGCCGCGCGACGACTTCCCGGTAATCGCCGAGGGCGAGTTGCCGACCGCCTTCGAGCTCCCCGCGGCGACCTTGCGGCAGGTCATCGACAAGACCCGCTTCGCCATTTCGACCGAGGAGACGCGCTATTATCTGAACGGCATCTATCTGCACGTCTCCGATGAGGCGCAGCCGGTGCTGAAGGCGGCCGCGACCGACGGCCACCGGCTGGCGCGGGTGACGGTGCCGCGGCCCGATGGGGCGCAGGGCATGCCCGGGGTGATCATCCCGCGCAAATGCGTCGCCGAACTGCGCAAGCTGCTCGACGAGCTCGACGGCACCGTCCAGGTCTCGCTGTCCGAATCGAAGATCCGCTTCGGGCTCGGCAATGCGGTGCTGACCTCGAAACTGATCGACGGCACCTTCCCCGATTACAGCCGGGTCATCCCGACCGCCAACGACAAGCTGCTGAAGCTCGACCCGCGCAGCCTCGAGGAGGGGGTCGACCGCGTCTCGACGATCGCCAGCGAGCGCACCCGCGCGGTCAAGCTGTCGCTCGACCGCGACCGCGTCACGCTCTCGGTCACCTCGCCGGAAAACGGCACTGCGTCCGAGGAGGTTTCGGCGGAATATGCCGCCGACGGGCTGGAGATCGGCTTCAACGCCCGCTACCTGCTCGACATCCTCGGCCAGATCGAAGGCGACATAATGGAGGTTCACCTCGCCGACGCCGCCGCACCGACCCTGCTCCGCGAGAACGACAAGGCGCCGGCCCTCTACGTGTTGATGCCGATGCGGGTGTGAGCGGCCGAATCGTTGACTTTCGGCGCGAAGGAACCTACGTCGCGGCTCTTCCCTGAAGCCAAATATGTGATCGGAGCTGCCGCATGGCGCGCGTAACCGTCGAAGACTGCGTCGACAAAGTCCCGAACCGCTTCGACCTGGTGCTGTTGTCCGCGCAGCGGGCGCGCCAGATTTCGGGCGGCGCCGAGCTCACCATCGACCGCGACCGTGACAAGAATCCGGTGGTCGCCCTGCGCGAGGTCGCCGAGCAGACGGTCAGGCCGCGCGAGCTCGAGGAGTCGCTGATCGGCAGCCTGCAGCGCGTCCAGGTCGACGAGGATGACGTCGCCGACGAGGTTGGCTCGCTCAGCGCCTCGGCCGAGGCGCTGCGCCTCACCGCGGCGGCGCCTCAGCGCAACAACAATGCCGGCACCGACTACGAAGGCTGACCTTTCGGCCACACTGGCCTTTATTTCACCGCCGTCGCGGCAACAGCGTGCTTGACTGGGGTCGGCGTTTGCGTGTTAGGAAGGTCCGGCGGCGCGATGGCGCTTGCCTGCAAGGGAGGCGGATGTGAAGGCTAGAAGAGCAACAATGATGCTGGCGGCGGCGGTCCTGGCGATTGCGCCGGTGGCTTCAGCCAATGCGGCGGCTTCACTCAGCGTCGCGCGCGCTGCGGCGCCGACGGCGGGCGTCAGCTATTTCGAGGACGACGAAGAGGGCAATCATGGCGGCGGCTCGACCGCGGTCATTCTTGGCGTCATCCTGATCGTTCTGATCGGCGTGGCCGCGATTTCCGGCGGCGGCGACGACCTGCCCGCGAGCGCTTGAGCGAGTCCTAAGGCGGCCGGCTTGCCGGCCGCCGCCTCATTCGATCCTTAGCCTTCGCGCGGGCGCAATTCCGCGCGGTCGATCCATTCGAGCTCGTTGAGCGCGAGGGGGCGGCCGTCGGCGGCACGCACGGCCATCGTCGCGACCGGCCGGCGGCTTTGACGGTCGACGAGCACCGGATTGCTGGGCACCCCCGAAATCCACTTCTCCCCCCATTGCCGGAGCGCGATCAGCACCGGCAGCAGCGCCCGCCCCTTCTCAGTCAGCCGATAGGCAATCTTGCGGCGGTCGGCCGGATCCGGCTCGCGCTGCAATATGTCGTGCTCGACCAGCCTCGCCAGCCGATTCGACAAGATGTTGCGGGCGATGCCCAGCGTCGACTGGAACTCCTCGAAATGGGCGAGGCCGTTGAACGCGCCGCGCAGGATCAGGAACGACCAGCGTTCCCCGACCGCCTCGAGCGCGCCGGGCAGCGCGCATTCCACCAGGATCGCCTTGCGATGATCGGGCCGGATCATGGCCGCCAGACTAAGCCAATTTTATAGGTTGTCATCTGCTATCGTTTTTCGCGGCCGGCAACGTCCGCGCGCGCTGAAACTCACTTTTCCGTTGCTCCCCGGGGCACCGCACCCCATTTTGGTGCGGTGCTCAGGCAATATGAACTGGTCGAGAAGGTCCGGGGCTACGATCCCGACGCCGACGAGGCGCTGCTCAACCGCGCCTACGTCTTCTCGATGAAGGCGCACGGCTCGCAGACCCGCGCCTCGGGCGACCCCTATTACAGCCATCCGATCGAGGTGGCCGGCATCCTCACCGACCTCCATCTCGACGACGAGACGATCGTCACCGCGATCCTCCACGATACGATCGAGGACACGCTGGCGACTCCGGCCGAGATCAAGAAGCTGTTCGGCAAGAACGTCGCCCGGCTGGTCGACGGCGTCACCAAGCTCTCCAAGATCGAGGCGCAGAGCGAGAATCAGCGCGCCGCCGAGAATCTGCGCAAGTTCCTGCTCGCCATGTCGGACGATATTCGCGTCCTCTTGGTAAAGCTCGCCGACCGCCTCCACAACATGCGCACGCTCCACCATCTCAAGGAGCCGGAGAAGCGCCGCCGGATCGCCCGCGAGACGATGGACATCTATGCGCCGCTCGCCGAGCGGATCGGCATGTACGAATTCATGACCGAGATGCAGACGCTCGCCTTCGCCGAGCTCGAGCCCGACGCCTACGAATCGATCACCAAAAGGCTCGAGCGGCTGCACAAGGGCGGCGGCGGCGACCTCATCCAGCGCATCGGCCGCGGCATCAAGGCCCATCTCGAGGCGCACGGCATCGAGGCGGAGGTCCAGGGCCGCGAGAAGCATCCTTACTCGATCTGGCGCAAGATGGCCGAGCGCCACGTCAGCTTCGAGCAGCTCTCCGACGTCATGGCCTTCCGCGCCGTCGTCGGCTCGGTCGAGGAAGCCTATCGCACATTGGGCCTGATCCACCAGCGCTGGCCGGTCGTGCCCGGCCGCTTCAAGGACTTCATCTCGACCCCCAAGCGCAACGGCTACCGCTCGATACACACCACGATCATCCACGACGAGCAGATGCGGATCGAGATCCAGATCCGTACCCAGGAAATGCACGCCCAGGCCGAGCACGGCCTCGCCGCCCACTGGGCCTATAAGGAGGGCGAAGTCGCGGCGACCTCGGACCATCCCTGGATCAACGACCTGGTCGAGATCCTCGACCATGCGGCGAGCGCCGAGGAGCTGCTCGAGCACACCCGCATGGCGATGTACCAGGACCGGATCTTCGCCTTCACCCCCAAAGGCGAGCTCATCCAGCTGCCCAAGGGCGCGACCCCGGTCGATTTCGCCTACGCGGTTCACACCGATCTCGGCGACCAGACTGTGGGTTCCAAGATCAACGGCCGGGTGATGCCGCTGCGCACCCCGCTCAACAATGGCGACCAGGTCGAGATCCTCGTTTCCAAGGCGCAGCATCCGCAGCCCGCCTGGCTGTCCTATGTCGTCACCGGCAAGGCGCGGGCGAAAATCCGCCGCTGGGTGAAGTCCAAGGAACGCGAGGAGACGGTGGCGCTGGGCCGCAAGATTTTCGACGAGATCGTCCAGCGGCTGCCGGCACCGATGGGCTGGGAAGCGATCGCCGAGGCGCTGAGGCGCCTGCATCTGCCCAATGACGAGGCGCTGATGGAAGCGATCGCCCTGAAGCGGGTCGACGACGTCGCCGTCATGGAAGCGCTGATGCCGGGATCGGCGATCAAGGACGGCGTCAAGCCGCCGCCGCAGCGCACCGCCATTTCGATCAAGGGGCTGACCCCCGGCGTCGCCTTCCAGCTCGCCGAATGCTGCCACCCGATCCCCGGCGACCGGATCGTCGGGCTGCGGCGCGAGGGCGAAGGGATCGAGGTCCACATGATCGGCTGCGCCAGCCTCGCCGACGGCGTCGACGCCGATTGGGTCGATCTCGCCTGGGGCGATCAGGCGGACGGCGGCGCGACGCGGCTGTGCATCGTCATCAAGAACGAGCCGGGCTCGCTCGCGGTCGTCGCCGGCATCCTCGGCAGCCACGGCGCCAACATCGTCTCGATGGACCAGACCTCGCGCGACGGCTCGTTCCACACCTTCCACCTCGACATCGAGGTGCACGACGTCCAGCACCTGATGCGCATCCTCGCCGCGCTGCGGGCGACCGACGTCGTCTCGACCGCCGAACGGCTTTGAGTCCAGCATGACAAAGGCGGCGCCATGACCAAATCCGACGGCATGACCTATGGCGGCTATCTGACGCTCGAGCCCCTGCTCTCCGCGCAGCATCCGATCTCGGACCATCATGACGAGCTCCTGTTCATCATCCTCCACCAGACCAAGGAGCTCTGGCTCAAGCAGATCGTCCACGAGCTCGACGTCGCGCTCGGCCTGGTCCGCGCCGACCGGCTGATCGAGGTCCACAAGAACCTCACGCGGGTCTCGCGGATCCAGGCGGTGATGACGCTCTCCTGGGACGTGCTCACCACCTTGACGCCGACCGACTACATGCAGTTTCGCGACGTGCTCGGCACGTCGAGCGGCTTCCAGTCTGTCCAGTTCCGCCAGTTCGAGTTCCTGCTCGGCCTCAAGGACGCGGCCCACCTGCGCCATCAGAGCGAGGGCTCGGCCGGTCATCGGGCGCTCGCCGAAGCGCTCCATCGGCCGAGCCTGTGGGACGAGGCCAATGCCGCGCTCGCCCGCGGCGGCTTCGCCCTGCCCGCCGCGGCGCTCGAGCGCGACTGGAGCCAGGCCTACCAGCCGAACGAACAGGTCGAATCGGCCTGGGCCGAAGTCTATCGCGACACCGAGCGCTGGTGGCGCTTCTACCAGTTCGCCGAAAAGCTCATCGACATCGACGATGCGATGGCCGCCTGGCGGCACAAGCATGCGGTCACGGTCGAGCGGGTGATCGGCCTCAAGCGCGGCACCGGCGGCACCGCCGGCGTGCCCTATCTCCAGTCGACCGTCGGCAAGCGCGCCTTCCCGGAATTGTGGACGTTAAGAACCCAGCTCTAGACCGCAGACCGCGCCGCCGGGATAAGCGGCGAGCAGATCGACCGGACCGGCCAGCTCCACCCGCCCTTCCGCCGCCCAGACCGAGCCGGCATCGCCTTCGAGCGGGATGAGCATGGTTCCGTCGGGAACGTCCGCCGCGATTGCGCCCGCCCGCGTCCAGCGCTCCAGCACGAAGGCGCCGCCGGCGGCGAGGATGGTGCGGCCGGGCCCGGCTTCGACCGGCGCGAACGGAGGCGTCCAGGGGCCCGGATCGGCCACCGCCACCGCCTCGTCGAGATGGAGCTCGCGCGGCCGGCCGTAATCGTAGAGCCGGTAGGTGAGGTCGAGATTCTGCTGGATCTCGATCAGCGACAGGCCGCCGCCGATCGCGTGGACGGTGCCTCCCGGCGAGTAGAAGACGTCGCCGGCCGCCACGGCACGCCAGTCGAGCAGCCGCTCGATGCTGCCGTCCAGCGCCGCCGCGCGCAATGCGTCCGGCGACACTTCGTGAGTGAGGCCGAGACCGATCGCCGCGCCGGGCTCCGCCGCGACGATGTACCAGGCCTCGTCCTTGCCGCGCGCCAGGCCGCGGGCGCGCGCCGCCTTATCGTCGGGATGGACCTGGATCGACAGCCGCTCGGCGGTGAACAGATATTTGACGAGCAGCTCGGCATCGGGCGCGCCCTCGAACCAGATCTCGCCGATCGGCTCGGCGCCGGCGCCGGCCGGCGGCGCGAACGGCCCGGCGAGGTCGCGCCGGCCCCAGATCCGTTCGACATGACGCCTCGCAAGGCGGCGCGCGCCCACTCCGCTTTCTCCTTCCCGGGCGGCATAACCCCCGGCCGCCGCGCGCGCAAACCGAGGCCGCCCTCCCGCGGTTCCCCGGCGGCAAGGCTCACTTTGCGCTGTTATGATGAATCCGTTTGACGAGTTTTCGGGAAAGCGCGTAATTTCGTCCGTCGGTCGGGACACGGACGGAGTCGTGGTGTCGGGCGGCCGGCGGTTCGGGGGGCGGGGCCATGGCTGACTTTCCATCCATTATCGATCTTTCTTCGCTCGGCGCCGACGGCGATGGCGTCGGCGGCGGCGGCGCGGCGGGCGACTATGCCGGCTGGAGCGTGGCCTGCGCCGGCGACGTCAATGGCGACGGCATCGACGACATCCTGATCGGCGCCCCCGGCGACGGCAGCGGCGCCGGCAAGGCCTATCTGGTCTTCGGCAAGGCCGGCGGCATCGGGCCGGTCGACCTCGGCGCGCTGACGGCGGCGCAAGGCTTCGTCATCAGCGGCGAGGCGCTCGGCGACGTCGCCGGCTGGAGCGTCGCCTCGGCGGGCGACCTCAACCATGACGGCTTGGCCGACATCATCGTCGGCGCGCGGCTGGCGGACGGCGGCGGCCTCGAGGATAGCGGCCGCGCTTATGTGATCTTCGGCCGGAGCGATTTCGCCGGCTCGGTCGATCTCGCCGCACTCGATCCCGGCCGGGGGTTCACGATCGACCCCGGCACCGCCTTCGATCATGCCGGCTGGAGCGTCGCCCCGGCCGGCGACGTCGATGGCGACGGCATTGACGACCTCCTCATCGGAGTGCCCGGGACCGACGACGGCGGCACCGACCGGGGCGCGGCGTACGTCATTTTCGGCCATTCGGGAGGGTTCGGCGCCGTCGCCCTCGATTCGCTCGGCGGCCAGGGATTCGCGATCATGGGCGGCGCCGATTACGACGAAGCCGGCCGCAGCGTCGCGTCGGCCGGCGACGTCAATGGCGATGGCTTCGACGACATCATCGTCGGCGCGGGCCATGCCAACGGCTATGCGGGCGCGGCCTATGTCGTGTTCGGCCATGGCGGCGGTTTCGCCACGGTCGATCTCGGCGCCCTGGCGGCGGCCGACGGGTTCGCCCTCCTCGGCGCCGATGGCGAGCAGGCCGGATTCAGCGTCTCCTCGGCCGGCGACATCAACGGCGATGGCTTCGACGATCTCATCGTCGGTGCGCCTTATGCCGACTCGGGCGCCGGCCGCGCTTATGTCGTCTTCGGCCATGGCGGGACATGCGAAACATTAAATTTCAGTTACTTGACAGCGAGCCAAGGCTTCGTCATTAGCGGCGCGGGCGAAAGCGACAAAGCGGGCTGGAGCGTCGCCGGTGGCGGCGATATCAACGGCGACGGCTTCGGCGACCTGATCGTCGGCGCGCCTTATGCCGACAATGGCGGCGGAATGGACCGGGGCGCCGCTTATGTTATTTTTGGCCACAATGGGACGTTCGGCCCAATCAATCTGGGTGCGATCGTCGCCGGCCAAGTTTTTGCGATCTATGGTGCCGACGATTACGATCAGGCTGGACGAAGTGTAGCTTTTTCCGGGGATTTCAATATGGACGGGGTTGACGATCTGATCGTCGGGGCCCCTTATTCGGGCGCCGGCGACTCGGGCGGGGCCTACATCATCTACGGAAAGAGCAATCTCATGGCAGGACCAGTAGAGCTGTTTGACGGCAGCGGAAATTTGGTTAACACCTTCTTAACCATCCAGGCGGCGATCGACGCGGCGCTGGCCGGCTACAAGGTCGTGATCGGGGACGGCACCTACACCGAGCAGCTCCACGTCAACGGCAAAACGAACCTGACGATCACAGCCGACAACCCGGGCGCGGTCACCGTGCTCGCTCCCGACGTGATGGCGGTCAACGGCCACAGCACCCATTATGATGTCGATGTCCGCGCGGTCATCGCGGTCAACGACTCGACCGGCGTCACGATCAGCGGCATCACCGTCGACGGCAGCTTCGCGGGCGACACGACCCCCGGCAGCAACGGTGACGAGCTGAGCGGCATCGGCTATTTCCGGTCGTCCGGATCGGTCGACGATGTCGACATCGTCCATGTCGGCAACAGCCAGGGCGGCGGCCTGTTCGGCCTGCAGCACGGCTCCGGCCTGTTCATCGACGGTGAGCCCACGTCCGGCCTCGCGGTTTCCGTCACCGACTCGACGATCAGCGATTTCCAGAAGACCGGCGCGCTCATCTTCGGTGTCGACCTCAATTTCACCGGCAACACCATAACCGGCATCGGCGGCACCGGCCTCACCGCCCAGAACGGCATCCAGATCGGCAACGCCGAGGGCGTCATCGACGGCAACACCATCACCGGCTTCGGCTATAGCGGCGGCGGCTATTACTCGTCCGGCGTCATCGCCTACGAGCCGAGCGGGGCGCTTGCGATCACCGACAATATCATCACCGGCGCCGGCGACGACGGCAGCGCGGCCGGTATCGACCTGTCCGACGTGCGCGGAATCGCGGTCGAGATCAGCGGCAACAGCTTCACGTCGCTGGATTACGGCGTCTACGCCTATACCTATACCGGCGGCCCGATCGGGCTCGACACGGCGCCCAACTTCTCCGGCAATACCTTCTTCGACATCCGCCTCGAGGGCATGCACGTCGCACCGGAGGAAAGCTACGGCGCGCCGTTCACCACTTCGAACGCGTTCAACCTCACCGGCACAGACCAGGACGACGTGCTCGCCGGCTCGCTGGGCAACGACACCCTCACCGGCCTCGGCGGCGACGACACACTGACCGGCAATGGCGGCAACGACAATTTGAGTGGCGGCGACAATGCGGACACCGCTGTCTACGGGGGTCCACGCGGCGACTATACGATCGGCGTCACCACCGACGCGGGCGGGCGGGTCACCGGCTTCACCTCGGTCACCGACACAAACGGGGCGACCAACGGCGACGACGGCAGCGACACGCTGACCGGCATCGAGAAGCTGCAATTCAACGGCCAGGCGCTCGACCTTGGCCAGCCGGTCCAGCTGTTCGACGATGCCGGCAATCTCGTGGGCACGTTCGGCACGATCCAGGCGGCGATCGATGCGTCGTCGGACGATTACACGATTCGCGCGGCGGCCGGCACCTATAACGAAAGTCTGACGGTCAACCACGGCGTCACCATCCTCGGCGCCGAAGCGGACGTGGCGGTGGGCGGCCGCGATGCGGCAGGCGGCGTCGGCGAGACGACGATCATCGGCCATGCGACCGTGACCGCGGCCGACAATGTCACGCTGAACGGCCTTCGCTTCCTCAACGACGCGACCACCAGCGCCGGCGGCCCGGCGATTTACTTCACGACCGGCGGCGGCGCCACCGGCCATCTCGTCACCGACTCGATCTTCTGGTCGACCGTGGCGGGCGGCGCAGGCAGCGCCGACGACCGCGCGATCTTTGCGCAGGTCATCCCGGACGGCCTCATCACCGTCACCGACAACCTCATCTCCGGCACCTCGCACGGCCAGTTCAGCACGGCCTCCTGGGGCCGGGGCATCTGGTTCGACGGCGGCGGGGTCGATCTCGTCGTCACCGGCAACACCATCGAGTGGACGCGCACCGGCCTCAACCTCGACATGTCGGGCGATTCCACCGCGAACGTGTCGAACAACGATTTCCGCAACCTCGGCACCGGCCTCGCGCTCGGCGTCGACGCCGACGGCCTCACCGTCAGCGGCAACGACGTCACCAATGTCGGCGACGATTTCAGCTTCCGCAACCTCACCACCGACGTCACCTTCGACGCCGGCACGGCGATCGACACGCTGACTCCGGTCGGCAACGGCAACGATTATGTCGTCATTCTCGGCGGCTCGGGCAGCGACACCCTGACCGGCACGGCCGGTGCCGACTATATCGACGCCAACAACAACCCGGTGAACCCGAACGCCAGCGACAATGACGTGCTGAACGGCGCCGGCGGCAACGACATATTGTTCGGGCGCGGCGGCAACGACACGCTGGACGGCGGCACCGGCGACGATGCGATGACCGGCGGGGCCGGCGACGACACCTATGTCGTCGACAGCAGTGGCGATACCGTCACGGAGACCAGCGGCCAGGGCACGGACGAAGTCCGGACGACCCTTGCCAGCTATACGCTGGCGACCGACCTCGAGAACCTCACCGGCCTCGGTAATGTCAACCAGAGCCTCACCGGCAACGGCGGCAACAATGTCATCACCGGCGCCGGCGGCAACGACGCCATAGATGGCGGCGCGGGCACCGACACTGCCCGCTATGCCGGACCGGCCACGATCGCCCCGAACATCGGTGGCTGGACGGTCACGGCCGGGTCAGAGGGCACCGACACGCTCACCAATGTCGAGATCGTCGACGACAGCGCCCCGGGCGTCATCCTTCTGGTCGGCAATGGCGGTTTCGCGACCATCCAGGCGGCTGTCAACGCGGCCCACGACGGCGACACGATCATGGTCGCCTCCGGCACCTATGTCGAGCAGGTGGTCGTCAACAATATCGACAATCTGACGATCATGGCGGCGACCGGGGCCACCGTCACCATCCAGGCACCGGCCGACGTCGTTCAGACCGGTACCTCATCCTCGGGCCGCGCGGTCAACGCGGTGCTGACGGTGATCGGCAGCACCAACGTCTCGATCGACCATATCGACATTAACGGCGCCGGCCACGGCGACACGGTCGACGGCAGCAACGCGAACTTCATCGGCGTGTTTTACCGCAACGCCTCGGGCAGCCTGCTCGGCGTTGACGTCACCGGCATCCACGATCCCTATCCGGGCGGCACCGCCGCGGGCGGCGAGCCGCTGCAGAGCGGCAACCAGCGCGGCGTCGGCGTCCAGGCCGACAATGACGCCGGCTTCCTGGCCTTCACCATGACCGGCGGCTCGATCTCGGACTTCCAGAAGAACGCGACCGTGTTCAACCATACCGACCTCAACGTCACCGGCGTGACGATCACCGGCGGCGGCGCCCAGACGATCAATGCCCAGAACGGCATCCAGGCGCTCAACTCGACCGGCACGATCTCGGGCAACACGATCACCGGCATCGGCTATGCCGGCGCGGCCGACGCCTATTCCGGCGGGATATTGCTGTTCGGCAACACCGATCTCTTCGTCACCGGCAACACCATCGTCGGCTCGAACGAGGATTCCGCCGACGCCAAGGTGGTCGGCATCTACGTCTTCCAGAGCGGCCCGGCGAACAGCGGCGGCGAGATCAGCGGCAACGACATTTCCTTTGTCGACGAGGGCATCGACGTCACCGGCGACATCACCCCCAACGGCATCCTCATCCAGAACAACGACGTCACCGATATCGACACCAACGATCCGTTCGCGGCGGGCATCTACTTCGCGCCCAACCCGGCGCTGACCACCGCCTACGATATCGACGGCACCGAAGGCGACGACTTCATCTCCGGCGGCGCCGGCAACGACACCCTCTCCGCGCTCGGCGGCAACGACACGCTGACCGGCAATGGCGGCGACGACACGCTTCACGGCGATGGTGATACCGACACCGCGGTCTATGCGGGTCCGCGCAGCGGATATGCGGTCACGACGGTAATGGGTCCGAACGGCCTGGTGACCGGCTTCAGCGCGGTCGACGACACCGATACCGGCAATGGCGACGAGGGCACCGACACGCTCACCGGCATCGAACGGCTCAAGTTTGGAGACGCGGTGCTGAGCCTGGCCGACCCGGTCCAGCTGTTCGACGACAATGGCGATCTCGTCGGCACGTTCGCCACCATCCAGGCCGCGGTCAACGCCGCCCACGACTCCTACTCGATTGTTGTCGGAGCCGGCACCTATGTCGAGCAGGTCATCGTCAACAATATCGACAATCTGACGATCAGCGCGGCAAGCGGCGCACAGGTCACGATCCAGGCGCCGGCCGACCTCGTCGAGACGGCACGCTCGTCCTCCGACCGCGAAATCCACGCGGTCTTCACCGTCAAGGATTCGGCAAACGTTGTCCTCGATCATATCGACATCGACGGCGCCGGCGCCGGCAACACCGTCGACGAAGGCGGCGGCGCGGGCCAGGCCAATTTCTACGGCGTCTTCTACCGCAACAGCTCGGGCGGCCTCACCGATGTCGATGTCGCCCATATCCGCGACCAGCTGATCAGCGGCGAGCTGAGCGGCGTCCAGCGCGGCGTCGGCGTCGTCACCGACAACGCCTCGATCCTGGCCTTCTTCATGCACGGCGGCTCGATCACCGACTTCCAGAAGAACGCGACCGTGTTCAACGGCTCGAACCTCGATGTCTCGGGCGTGACCATCACCGGCGGCGGCGCCACCGACAACATCGCCCAGAACGGCATCCAGGTCACCAATTCGACCGGCAATATCTCCGGCAACACGATCACCGGCATCGGCTATGCCGGACCCGGCGACGTCTATTCCGGCGCCGTGCTCGCGTTCGGCAATACCGGTCTCAACATCATCAACAACATCATTACCGGCGCCAACATCGATTCGACCGACGCCCATGTGGTCGGCATCTTCGTCCTCGATTTCGGCACGCCCAACTCGGGCGGCTCGATCACCGGCAACACCATATCCTATGTCGACGAAGGCATCGACGTCAGCGGCGACATCACGCCCAACGGCATCCTGATCGAGAATAACGATGTCACCAATATCGACACCAACGATACGTACGCAGCGGGCATCTATTTCGCGCCCAACCCGGCGCTGGCCACCGCCTACGATATCGACGGCACGGCGGGCGACGATTTCATCTCCGGCGGCGCCGGCAACGACACCCTCTCCGCGCTCGGCGGCAACGACACGCTGACCGGCAATGGCGGCGACGACAATTTGAGCGGCGGCGGCGATTCGGACACCGCGGTCTATGCGGGCCCGCGCGCCGATTACACGATCGTCTACACGACCGACGCCAATGGCGTCGTCACGGGCTTCAGCTCGGTCACCGACAACGTCACCGCCGGTCTCAACGAGGGCACCGATACGCTCACGAGCATCGAGCGGCTTCACTTCAACGACGTGACGCTCGACCTCGGCCAGCGGGTCCAGCTGTTCGACGGCGGCGGCATCCTGGTCGGCACGTTCGACGATATCCAGGATGCGATCGACGCGGCGTCGGACGGCTACCGGATCGAGGCGCAGGCGGGCACCTACGCCGAGTCGCTGACGGTCGACAAGGACATCACCATAGAAGGCGCGAACCAGGGGATTCCGGGCACCGGCGGGCGCGGCGCCGAGACGGTCATCACCGGCAACGTCACGATATCGGCGGCGGGCGTCACGATAAACGGCGTCGAGATCACTGGCGCGGCGGCGGATGCGCTCGGCACGACCGGCGTCGTGGTTCAGGGCGGCGCGAACGGCTTCAGCCTGGTCAACTCGGTTCTGAACGGGAGCGGCGACCTCGGCATGATCGTCGGCCTGGTGACCGGCCTCGACGTCGGCCACAACCTGATCGAGGGTTATGCGAGCGGGATGTACGTCGCGGGCGGCGGGACGACCGGCTCGGTCCACGACAACCGGTTCCAGGGCCTTGATAACGGCCTCCAGAGCGAGACCACGCACGTCACGATCAGCGGCAATACGTTCGACGGCATCTCTGGCGGCTCGCTCTTCCTGTATCCGTCAGGCCCCGACAGCGTCGACCTCGACAGCTACATCACCGGCAACACGATCAGCAACAGCGGCGCGGACCGCCCGGTCCAGATCCTGCCGACCAACCTCACCCATAATGTGATCGGCACCGACTATAACGAGGCGTTCGACGGCGAGACCGCGGCGGCGAACGGGGTCACCGGGGCGTTCAGCTTCGACGGCCGCGGCGGCGACGACCATGCCTGGGGCGGCGGCGAGGGCGATACGTTCACCGGCGGCACGGGCGACGAGTTCCTGTACGGCAATGCCGGCAACGACACCGCGGTCTATGCGGGCAACCGGGCCGATTACACGATCACCTACGACGCCTCGGGGTTCCTGACGGTGCTCGACAATGAGGCGGGCGACGGCGACGAGGGCTTCGACACGCTCAACAGCATCGAGCGCCTCCAGTTCGGCGACGTCACGCTCGACCTCAATCAGCGGGTCCAGCTGTTCGACGGCAATGGCGACCTGGTCGGCACGTTCAACGACATCCAGCCGGCGATCGACGCGGCCTCGGACGGCTACCGGATCGTGGCGGGTGCGGGCACTTATGCCGAGAGCCTCAATGTCGACGTTGGCGTGACGATCGAGGGGCCGGGGGCGACCATCACCGGCCAGGTCGTGGTCGCGGCGGACGACGTCACCATCGACGGGGTTGAGATCACCGGCGACGGCGCGGGTCCGATCGGCACGACCGGGCTCTTGGTCAACTCGGGCTCGGACAACTTCACCCTGGTCAACGCGCTGCTCAATGGCGGCGGCGACTTTGCGATCTTCGTCGGGCTGGTGAGCGGTCTCGATATCGGCGACAGCCAGATCCAGGGCTACTCGATCGGGATGTACATCTCCGGCGGCAACACGTCGGGCTCGGTGCACGACAATGTGTTCCAGGGCGCGGGCGGTCCGCTGACCGGGCTTGGCAACGGCATCAACAGCGAGACCAGCCACGTCGTCATCCAGGACAATGTGTTCGACGGCATTTACGGCGGCTCGCTGAACCTGTTCCCGTTCGGCCCGGACACGGTCGATCTCAACGACTACATCATCGACAATCAGATCACCAACTCGGGCGCCGACCGGCCGATCCAGATCCTGCCGACCAACTCGACCCACAATGTGCTGGGCACCGACTATAACGAGGCGTTCGACGGCGAGACCGCGGCGGCGAACGGGGTCACCGGGGCGTTCAGCTTCGACGGCCGCGGCGGCGACGACCATGCCTGGGGCGGCGGCGAGGGCGATACGTTCACCGGCGGCACGGGCGACGAGTTCCTGTACGGCAATGCCGGCAACGACACCGCGGTCTATGCGGGCAACCGGGCCGATTACACGATCACCTACGACGCCTCGGGGTTCCTGACGGTGCTCGACAATGAGGCGGGCGACGGCGACGAGGGCTTCGACACGCTCAACAGCATCGAGCGCCTCCAGTTCGGCGACGTCACGCTCGACCTCAATCAGCGGGTCCAGCTGTTCGACGGCAATGGCGACCTGGTCGGCACGTTCAACGACATCCAGCCGGCGATCGACGCGGCCTCGGACGGCTACCGGATCGTGGCGGGTGCGGGCACTTATGCCGAG